>Ga0307514_10003103_pt1 | contig 16345 bp, 20 predicted proteins | sample 16_EM_MG_FD_203088 | JGI IMG/M metagenome (GOLD analysis project Ga0307514, IMG submission 203088) | Populus trichocarpa ectomycorrhiza microbial communities from riparian zone in the Pacific Northwest, United States - 16_EM | ecosystem: Host-associated > Plants > Roots > Unclassified | place...
TAGGGGGACTTAGCCAACTAACCTTCACCCAGAAGACTCCTGCGTCCATGACGAGCATCTTCACCAAGGCACAACACGACCTCACCCACATGTTCACCCGTCACGAACACATTCGCTCGGGGGATCCTCACGGGGCATCTTCTAGCTCCAGTTACGACGATTCCTCACCCGAGGTTTCACCTTCCCCAAGCCCCACAAAATTCTCTCGTCTCCCTGGAACGGTGACGGTCACAGATGTCTTTGAGCATCCCACTCACACCGTTACCCGTACCGTGATTCGTCCCTCTCCAACTCATTTCGTCTTCTCTCTTCCCTTCAAGCGTTTATCAACATCATCTTCCTCCAAGTCGTTTTTTTGGACCCCGGAATCGCCGTCTGTTCCAGACGCCGGATCTACGTTCGAAGAGGAACTAGATGCCTACGAACAGAGGTGGGAAGATGAGAGAGAGGGGCGTAACTTTATGGATATCTACGTTATTATCGATCGCGACTCATCTCATGAAGAGAGTTGGCGATCACTGGTCCAGGAAATTCATTACAACCACCGCCCACCAAGGAGGAAGGTCTCCAGTGAATGTGGTAGATGGTAATCACAAAAACTCCACACAATTTTGGAGACGCCCAGATTGGTATCCTTATTTTCCCCCAACGATCTAGAGGGTTTTGTTGGCGACCTCATTTTATTGTATGTGTCCTATGTGTATAACACACCGTAGTTGCCTCGTAATAGTTTATCGTAGATGCAGGGCTTCCCCCCTAGAGCTCTAATACAACAGTCCAGTCGTTGGTAACGAACGCACCAGGGTTCTTGATCGTCAACTTGCTCGCCACGCCTTCCTTTCTCCCGACCGCGGCCACCCCATCTTCGAAGGTGAACTCGAGATCGGCATTACCGAGAGTGACCTTGGAGGGTTTGTTCTTCAGGCCGAGAACGACGATCCTCTCCACCCGGACACCGTTCAGAGAGTTGGCGAAAGCATTGCCCCCATTGTAAGTTGTGAGCTCAACCCCATCAACGGCACGGTCGGCGTTCTTCGAGGCGAGGTCCTTGCTAGAGATTTTGATCGTCTTTTTGGCGCTCTCCGCAACGAACTGACGCCAGACAAAGTTACCCTCACGGTGATCGTAAGATGTACCGTCATCCAGGTACAGCTCCCCACTGGCGCTACCAGTCTGGCTGAGAGCGACCTTGATGGTGAACGGGTCACGTTTCATTAGGGCTGATGACCTGCGTGGACGTTCACGGGATGGAATGATCGAACCACCACGGATGAGAAGTGGTCCACGCTCGAGTGGTGCAGATACGGTGACGTTGTTGCCTTTGGCTGAGCCTCGGTAGGCATGTCCATCGTAAGAGTCGTAATAGACCTGGGACGGAATCAGCGATCGCGCAATGTGATCTCAGTGTATTCCCCCATACCTGATCTTCGCCGATATAAACGGTACTTTCGGTCACACCAGCCAAGGTGATCGGTTTGACAAGCAATCCTGAAGCACCAACATAATATTGATCGTCAATGGAGAACCCGGGCTCGTTCTTTGGCAACACGACGTATTGAGGTCTAGGAGGGGGGGGGGGGAAGCCTCATGTCAGCGACGATCACACAAATGATCCATCTCGGGCTGACCTTATGATAGGTAATCCAGTAACACTAGATTCTCTGAACGCGGTGTACCAGACGGGCAACAGACTGTACCGTAACCGGAGGATATCGCGAACGATCGACTTGTAAGGTTCGGCTAACAAGTACGGTTCTCGCCTCTTGGTATCGATGTGCGCGTGGGCGCGGAAGAAAGGTGAGAACGCGCCGACAAAGTACCATCTCGTCAATATCTCGGGCTCAGGGTTCCCGAAGAATCCTCCAACATCGGCTGGAATGACCCTGTCAGTTCCCAAACCCCAAACGCGAAAAAATCACGAACCTCCAGCGAAGCTCATTCCAGCAATACTGTTCGAGAGAACCATCGGGATGCCAACAGCCATATGTTCCCACGTAGCCATATTATCACCGGTCCACATAGCTCCATATCTCTGGGCACCAGCATAGAAAGAACGGGTGAGCACAAAGGGACGCTCGTACGGGGTCGTCCTCTCTTTAACGGCCTGGGACGTGATGTTCACAAAGAGCATGCCATTGATGTTGTGAACGTCGCGGTGTTCCCAACCACCGTAATGGATAGAATCCTTCTCCATCGTGATTTCCGGTCCGTTGAAGACAGATGGCTGCCAAAAAAAATCAACACCAGCACAGGGGAACGGAAGAAAGGGCAACTCTGTACCTCGTTCATATCGTTCCAGATGTGCACAGCTCCTGTGCTCTTAGTCCAACTCCACTTGCCATCCTCCCTTCCATTGAACTTGTACAAGCTCTTGTACCATTCCCAACTGTTCGGATTGAAGAAATCGATCCAAGCACTGCTTCCACTCCAACACCACCCTTCGAACTCTCCTCCATTCTTATTCTTAACAAACAGATCGAGCTCTTGCGCTTCCTTGTAAACGGGGTAATCTTGGGTGCGCTTGATGTGTGGGTCGACGATGACGACCATCTAGACAGAAAAAGTCAGCCTCCATAACTTTCGGGTCAAAATCAAGTTTTTTGACCTTGCGAGCGAGGGCTTCGACGTCGTTGAACATTTCAACTGGGTCAGGGAAGTACTTTTCGTTCCAAATCATGTACTTGTGGTCCTCGGAATACTCGATATCCAGCCAGAAAACGTCAACCGGGATATCCTCCTCGTCGAAGCGCTTCTGCACACTCCTAACGTCTTCGGAACTGATATAATTCCATCGGCACTGGTGATAACCCAAAGACCAATGGGGAGGAAGTTGAACCGCTCCGGTCAGTTTCGCGTATTGACCAAAGATTTTTTCCGGCGTGGGTCCAGGAAGGAGGAAGACGTCAAGAATACCAGACTCGGAGATCCAATGGGTTTCAGTCGACTTTTGAGTGGGGTGAGCAACATCGATCCAGGTTTCCGAAGCGACTGCGACGAAGACTGCGACGGTAGAATCTGTAGAGTGCGCATGGATCAAGGGAATGGACCCATATAGGGATGTGGTGGAAGAAGCGACATATTCGAAGACGTCTGCATTGTAGAGCTTGTATGGGTCATCGAAGAACGCTCCTTCGCCTTTGGTAGTTGGAAGGTCCAGACGGGTAGCGTGTTGCGGGATGCCGTAGACGTGGCCGTGATTAGGGAAGTTGATGTCAAGTGAAAGAGACTCGGGACCTGGACTAGCATGAGCTGGGGAACAAGACGGATAGAAAAACTGAGCGTACCCTTCGGCTTTGTATCGGTCCATGTTCTCCAGGTCTCTTGCCACAGGCCATCCTCAGTAGCGCCCTCAAACCAGGCGTTTGGAGGGAGTTGAATAACCTTCTGCGCCTCCTCCCCTTCAGCAGGAGGGATCCCATCCTCCTTGGCTTCGACTTCTTCCACCTTCTTCTCCTCCACCTTCTCCCTGAAATGCTCCATATGCAGCAAACCCTGACCATTCAACACGACCTGGTCCTTTCCGTTCCTCTTCATCCTCACCACCAACGGCTGAAACTCGACAATGACCTCCACTTGATCTTTCCTCTCTCCATAAGCAACCTTGACCTCCTTCTTCCCCACGGTCCACTTGGACGAAGGCGACAGTACGGGTTCCTTGAGCAAAGCCCACGAGGCAGCCTCGTCGTATCTCTTCCTCAACCCCTCCTTCTCATCCATCCTCACCCGAACCACACCATCTTCATGGACCCTCACTTCCAACTCGAACTTGATATCGGGGTACAGCGAACTCCTCACTCGACCGGTGAACCTGGACCCTCCTCCCTCCAGCGCGATCGTGGACGCGTCAAGTGAGTAAGGTGACTTCCACTTCTCACCAGATTCTACGTGCTCCGCCGCGCGATCCGCCAGGGCTCGTCCACGCCGACAGAACGCGGATTCGTTGCATTTCTTGAAATCTTGCTCCTTCACGGCTACGACAGACTGCATGGGGAGCAGGAGCAATAGCCATGCTGCCACCACCAAAGACCGCATCCTCGTTGATTTGTCGCTGACCCAAAAGGAAGAAAGTAAAGGAGACACAGACGATGGTGGACGGATGAGCAGGCTGGGTCACCCCCCAGAATTTGAATAGCCGGAAGGGGCTACGTGGCGCTTGATGATGACCCCGACACCGTTCACCAGCTTGGCGGAACCAACCGAATTGTTTCTCACGCTCGCTATGCCTCCCCACCCGCTGGTCGGCATCATCACCGAGCCGAGAGAACTGGCGAAACGCCCTCGGGATACCTGAGAGGATAGAGGAGAGTCGTAAAATTGGAGAGAGAAAACACACAGAATGCTAACTAGAGTCATAATTGTACCCCTTTTTGCTGTGACGCATAAAAGACGGGGAAGAGCGTGATAATAAACAAAATCAGAGGAAAGAGGACTGGTTTCTGAAAGAATAGGACAAGAGCCGGAAGAAGGAAAACAAGCTTTGGTTTTGGGATACGAAAGAGAACCGAGCGGATTTGACTAACTACATGCTGGAAAAGTTCGGGAGCGACAAAAAGGAATTGCTTCAAAAACGGCTATGGTGACCCTGCACAGAGCGGGCATCAGAACCAAGAAATGCAAAGGGGAACCAAACGTGTTTGCTTCACGCGGAAAAAAACAATGGCGGAATAACACGGAACAAGGTGAAACCAAAATTGTTATGCATGCGTCCGGTGTCGGACGGAAAGAAAGTGGAAAGAGTACCGAGTATCGAATACGGAAGAAAGCCAAGACGAGCAAGAAGGCCAAGTTGTATATGTATTTCGTCCAATGAAGACGAAAGGGAGAGGAGTGGGGGGAGTCGTGAATGTTAAGGTAGTACAAAAGGTGAAGGCTTTCACCAAGAAGCGTGACGGATCCCGCTCGACCCAGTGATCACACTCTTCCCGTTGAGATAACCTCCGAACTGTGGTGGAGGGTAGGGCCCAGCAAACGCAGTTGGAAATGGTGCGGGTGGGATCATTCCCGCCCCAGGTAGGCCATACGGATACGAAAACGGTGTGGGGAAGGGTGGCGACCTCTGTTGCATCTGTATGAATGCGGGATGGGGCGGTTGCTGGGTCGGAGGATACTGGACCGTGAATGGTCCCGGTGTGACGGGTCCGCCGAACGATGATACAGATCCCGCGGGTGACGAGAAAGCCGGCGTTGGGGGCGTCTGCGCAGGGAGAGGAGAGCTCATCGAGAGGTTTGGCGCGCGCTTCGAGTTTTTCGAGGGTGGCCGATTCGTGGTGGAGCGCGAGGGAGAGTTCGTCACAGGGGGCTGCCGATGGGCCGACAGGTCCATCGAGGATGAATAACCCATATCATCAGTCGAAACCGTCGAGATTGAATCTCGCCCACGACGCGATCGCTTCTTGTTACCTTTGACCACCGATTCCACAGGTCCAAAAGCATCTTCCGGGGGTGACTCTTCGACGGTGGGGATAAAGTCGGCTTCTGGCTTGCGAGGGTCATATGCTGATTTCATCTTGTCAACAAGCTGCCTTGTCTTTGACCTGCGGGCGTCAACCTTGTCAGCGAGAAATGATGGGACTGACGGCCGTTTGGTCCGTGATTTGCTCTCGCGATCGTCCTTCTTTGGGGCTGAGAGGATTGTTTGCCGAAGAGTGGGGAAGTTGATGATATCGAGCACTGGGGGAGAAGGAGACGGAGACGGGGACACGGATGGTGGCGAATGGTACTTGGCGGGGGTGGGAACAAAGGAAGAGGCGGTGGCGTTCAAGGGTTTCAGAGAGTACGCCGAGACAGGAGAGGAGCTATGGTGTCTCACTCTGGGTGTGATGGGTAGGGGATCCGAGTCTGCTGACAACTCGGAGTCGGTGAGATCAGTACCCTCGAGAGAACGGATGAGGTCATCGAGAGTCGAGGAATTGTCTAGACACGAATCCCAGTAGGGTGAAAGGTCTTTGAGACGCTCTTCGTCATGGTCCGACGAGAAATCTTCAAAGGGGAGGTTTTTGGGCAGACGTTTGAATGATTCTTCAAAGATGTTTCGCAGGGTCTCCTCCCACCGCCTGTGGTACTCCTCTATGGGAGCGTCGTCCGGTATGCCGAGTTCGTCATCGTCATCGAGGACCCAGCCAAGATGAAAGAGACGGAGGAAGCGGTCCATCATGTCAAACCCAGAGCTCGACTCGTAGCACCGTAGCACTTCCTCTACCACTCTGACCCCAACCAAATCTCGACTGAGCTCGTCTTTCATCGGTGTGGTGATATCTGAGGACCAGCTGGGAGGATATCTTGATAGACGGGTTCTCAACAGTTGACTGGCTCTCGAAAGACGGAGAAGAGCTGTCCTCTTGGAAGGACGACGAGAGGTGCTTCCTTGAGATGGGGGATAGGTCCACGAAACAGTGTTGAAGAATGTCCTCCACCAGTCGCTCTCCGCAAGCTCCCGTTGGATTCCTTTGTTCTCATGTGTACGATTGACTTGGGAGGCCATGGACGATTCGAGAGGAGGGGTTGTTTCTGGGGCGGAGTAACTGAACGCGGGGATCTTTACGGAGAAGGTTCGGGAGGGAAAGGGTGATGATGAGGAGGCGGTAAGGAGTGGCTTGAGAAAGGGAAACGAAGTGGACTATCGGCTTGAAAATCTAAGGGCATGCGTTCGAATGTCAGAAAGGGAGCATATGTGGAAAGTTAACGGTGAGACGCCGAGGGAGAGAGCTGGAGACTGACAATCAACCGAAAGCTTTTGCTCTCGTCTTCGTGAACCTTTCGTTGTGGTCGGTCTGTCGGACGTCGTCGTCGTCGTCGTCGTCGGTGAGGGCGGTAAGCTTGTGCGTGGGGGAGCGGCGCAGACGTGAAATTGTTATTTGGTCACCTCAGCGACCGAAGGCCGCGTCGATTGCCCGTTTCGGCCAAGAGTGTTCAAGGTCACCGACCACGACGTGGAGATGAGCCGTAAAATCTTTTTATTTTGTGCAAAAAATCTGGTCTGCGTGTCTTTGGATTTTTCTGATTTTTTTGCGTGTACAGCTGTGGAGAGTTTGAGGTTTCAGTTGTAAAGCTTAAAGGCCTCAAGGCGGTCCGACATCGGATTGGGGAGGTCATCTGATGCTCCCTGGTCAGCCAGTAGGAAACCGGTGTTCCATTTGTTTTTTTCTTTCGCTGTCTCCAATGGCTCTGCGCCAATCATCTCTTGCCCAGTGGCCGTTGCGAACGGCCCAGAGAGATCAACGACGTGACCGATGGCCACTGCCACCGCCCCCTAAGCCGAGAGAAATCGGATCGTGCGAACCGCAGCGATCCACGCACTCGGACGATGAACGCAAACTACGACGATATTATAACGAACCTCACCCTTTCCTCCTCTCCCCCGTGGTCGGATACTTATGAAACGGTAAGAGAAAAGCCGCGAAATTCACGCGTGTTTGATTGACACCAAGCGTCACAGATCCTCCTCGAACCGTACACACACATAACATCCACTCCCGGCAAGGAGATCCGTACTCAACTCACCGAGGCCTTCAACCTCTGGTTGAACGTTCCTCGGGAGAAATTGCAGAGAATCAATCGAATCGTGACGATGCTCCACAGTGCCAGCTTGTTGTAAGTTGATTTCACAATTGCCTCCGATGGTACGTGCCGATATCAAACAGGGTAGACGATATCCAGGATGACGCACAACTCCGCCGAGGAGCACCAGGTAGGCTTATCTCCCGCACCATCTTTGGACCGTCGTAAATCTCTCCACCCCAGTTGCCCACAAGATCTACGGGGTCCCACAGACGATCAATTCAGCGAACTACGTCTACTTTCTTGCGATGAACGAACTGTTCCAGCTAGAGTCAGGTTCGTCACACCTCGTGGTCTCGACCCCGCTCGTCAACGTTGAGGGTTCATAGAACGGCATCACACCGATCACTCCTTGCAGCAGCTTGTCACAGGTACGTTTTCCCTGATCTCCGTCCCGCCGATCAACCAATGACTGCAACTCTATCATCTCCTAGATGAACTTTTGAATTTGCATCGTGGTCAGGGCCTCGAGCTCTACTGGAGAGATTCTTTAGTGTGCCCCACGGAAGAGGAATACATCTCCATGGTCAACAATAGTGAGTAGGACGTCTGGCTGAGTTACCTTTCACTCACTCCGGGTCCTAGAGACGGGTGGCCTTTTCAGGATAGGAATCAAGCTCATGATGGCCTGTGGCACAACAGATACTGACATGTACGAGGTTGTTCTGTCTTTAATTGAATATGCCTGACCATGGGTCCTGCAGCGATTACATCCCGTTAGTAAACCTCCTTGGGGTGTACTTCCAGATTCGTGACGACTACATGAATCTCCAGAGCACGGAGGTACGTCCACACCAACTTCTTACCAATTCGATTGTCATTCTCTTGCCTCAGTACGCACACAATAAAGGCTTCGCGGAAGACCTGACCGAGGGAAAGTTCTCTTTCCCCATCGTTCACGGCGTTCGAGCCAACCCCTCGAATCGACAGATCCTCAGTAAGTCTCGGCCGACCATCCTACTCCGGTCGTTATTCACCTTCCATCCAGGCGTGCTACAGAAACGTCCCACGACTCCAACGCTGAAAAAGCATGTCATCGGCTATCTTGCCAACTCCACTGGCTCCTTTACGTATACTCTGTCAGTCATGGATACTTTCAGGAATAAGGTAGTAGGCGAAATTGAACGCTTGGGAGGAAACCCGAGATTGGATGCAATCGTAGAATTATTATCAAGAGGGATCCCGCGTTAAGTATCAGTATTGCTGTACGGTGAGCCTCTCGGATTTAAATCGTCTCTCAAAGTCTTCTGACTCGGTAGATTCCCAGAATGTGGAAATATCAACGACTAATACAGATGTTCTCGAGATCGTTTCTCACGCGTTATACGGTCTCTACGGTCACCCGTTGTGGTATCACTTCGAAAATGGTCTCATCAACCGCTGGAACTTTACGGGTCGAATTCTTGGGCGTTCGAACCCCGCGACCTCGGGTTTAAATTCTCTACCTCATGCGCTTGTCTTGGTTTCCGCAGCACGCAATCCCAAGCGTTCGCAACCATGTCTGTCCGAACTCATCGCGGTCTTATCGGTACCTGCCAAGCAAGTTTCGGTCCCCGTCGCCGATCTGGGATTTCTGTTAACCTGCCCCCTCTGTGGGTATGAACTTTGAAGAATGCTCTCCTGTGCTTCAGTTTTCGTCCTTCCGAAATTCTCACTGCAATGTGCTCGGTCGTATTATTCCGGTCCATTAACCACCACGAGATCACAGCAGGGGATATTCGGCTTGCTCCCAGGCGTTCTGTGGCCGCGTCCCGGTATACTGGGTGCAAGTCAGTTTCCATCCACGGGGTCAAGCCATTCATCACGCCTTTTCATTCGTGAATTGGTTGATCATTGAAAGATTGGTGTCTAGGATCCGCACACAGTTTCGGGCGAGTAATCTCATGGTCACTTTGACCGATGTCCGGTTTTGGTGGGCTCAGGCCCTACCGCTCTGGACGAGTTTGTGACGGTCAATGTCTGTAGCCTCCAATGATGGCCCGGCAATTGCTACCCCTGTCTTCGTATGAACGAGGACTCGATGTGATGACTGAAAAGTAACCTGTGGCATATCTCACACTCCGACGTTCAATGATTGAGACATCTTTCCTACTCCCACCCATATCAGGAATTGCCTCCGCTTTTCTCCAAAGACTGTTCCCGCTTCTGTAAATGTCACTCAATTCTGACTCGATACCGTACACTTCTAAACAAGCTTCTATTCACGCCTACTGGTCGGGCTGTTACCTGATATTATAGAATATAAGAATCGGAAGGGTGGCTGTCTGAAGGGTAGATTACGAAGAACTTCGTTGGGGGTTCTAGAGCCACGCAAACCCGGTAGGAGATTGTACGTTAGGGTCGTGAGCAACCTGCTTTAGGTTCTTTCCCCCCTCAATGCGTTGAAAGACCTTCACACCACCACCTTTGGTACCACCAACGACCAACCACTCAGAGTCAGGACCTCCAAACGCCATCCCACGAACGTGATTCAGTCCGGTGGGGACCTCAGAGATGAGATCCAACGTGTCGTCAGCAATAGAGAATATTGATACGGTGTCGCCCTCTGGGGAAGGGTCGTTGCGATTCGAAACGTACAGATAAGGATCGGAGAATTTTTCGTTTGGGGTTGGGATGAGGATTTCTGCCGCGAGCATGTCGTTTGGATATGGGAGTGGGTTCCGTTTCGTTGGGGTTGAGATGAGGAATGTGGGTTCTGTTGGGAGAGGAGGGACTTTATGAGCGGCCACGAAGTTCGTCAACTCTAAAATCGTGTAGACGTTGTCTCCTGGATGGGGTTAGTATACTTCCTGATTCTAGGGACGCCTACATTGATGCGCACCATAGAACGCGACATGCCTGGGTCCAGAACCAGCATTATACGAAATGTGCCCACGGATTTCCCAAACGCCTTCCGTGGATTTCGCCAACCGTAGGGTCTTGTCGTCGCCAAGATCAGGTACGAAGACCTCGTCCCGGGTTGGATGCGGAATCACCTGGTAAGGATGAGACGAGAGCTGTCGATCCTCGTTGGGACCGGAACCGTTGAGCGAAATTTTCGTCGTGGACGGCGAAACATAAGGTGGTGAAGGACTTAATGGAAGCACGACAACGTTTCCGCCCACATACTACGCATGACGGTGGGCCCACGATGATATGCCGATCGAAAGCGGTGAATACCGGGACGGCAATCTCAAAGAGAGAAGAAAAAAAACAACTCACGTTTGCGATTAGCAGATCTCCCTCGTGTGCCACCAAATTGCAAGGTCCCGCGCCTTCCGAGGGTAGTTCACCTACGATTTTGCCCTTCCCCTCGTCATCGTACTCAATAACCACCACTCGCCCGTCTTCTTGCTTGAGCGCGGTTAACCAGATGACTGGATTTTCCGAATGTGGCGTGATCCAAGACGGGCAATGTCCTACTGTAAGTGAAGAAGCGATGGAGAGCGACTCGGCTTTAGAGTCGAACAAGAGTGTCTCGACTTTGTCAGTGTGAGTCGCGGTCAAGATCTTGTATGCCATGGTCTCGAATTCGTCGCGATGTCCTTGTCCACTCGTTGCTGGGCTCGGTTCTCTTCCTCGATCCAGCCCCTGAAATCAAGATGGCGTCGTAGTGGTGAAATACATCCCCCCCCAAGCTTTATATCCAGAAAGAGCGCGAGTCGCCGATGAAATTCCGAGAATTTGTTTTCCATAAAGGTCGACGATGTGCGCGTGAAGACGTTCAAAGCGGTGATCGTCGCGTTATGTATCTTTTTGCTGCAGATCGCCATTCATATCGTTGTCCTTCTGTGCACTCGAGTCAGGAGGGGAAGACAGGACACGTTTCCCCCGGCGGCATCGGATTAGCGGTCTGCAAGAATATCGTTGCGAAGAAAAGACGGATTTCAGATGGCACGAGGTCTGGTGAGCCCATAGCGTGAGAGATGGATGCCAGGGACACTCAGGTGATCCCGTTTCGATGAACACGGTTGCCAAGACTGGGCATGAGCCAAAGCGAGCTCGGATGGGAAGGCGTGGCAGTGTTCGCACTGCCCTGCCACTGCGCACTTCAGGTTGTGACTTCGCGAGTCATTTTCAATATTCAACGTTTGACCTCCCCACCCAGTGGGACTATCGGTAACCCAGGAACGACTGTTCGCTCTCCGGAGAAACCAACATGATCTTTGTAGGAGTGTATTGCATGGGAGTGTGTCGGGTGGGTACCGAAACTGACTGCTGCGGGGCTCGAAGCGATACGCTGGTCATCGAAGTGCTTGGCAACAAGCCTCTCCTCGTTTGTATACACGCTGATCATGAAGTGTATTGTAAGATATGTTTACTGCGAATGTTCCACTCGATAACTCATGGGGAGGGCACCCCTACTTAGCGTTACTATTTCTGAGACTCCTCCTAATTACGGGTTATGATGGCCATGCCGTCGTAGACACTGCTCTCTTTCCGCCCCTCGTTCTCCTCGTTAAACTCCCGGCGACTCTTCCTTCCCTGGGGGGGGGAACGGGGTCCTCCTCGGGAAGGACCGGCCACGGAAGATGGAGGTATGTCTACCCAGGAATCGGTTCGCCGTGCCTTCCAACGGGTTAGTTTAGGACACGAGCTTGGGTGATGCTCCTGGGAGAGATACTGTACTGTGCTCCCAACCGGTGCATTGTCTTTTTGTTTTTCTGTCGAACAAGTCATCATCAGAGCCGGCTCGTTTTGTCTCGGTGACGAGAGGCCACTGTGGGGGTGGAGTGCCTTGAGAGTCAAACAGAACCGTCAACGAGGTGGTGACAGTATAGGTTGCATGAAGAGAGTGCCTCTCTCGTAGCTTCATGTTTGGAATAATGCTCTCTTGTCGATCGTTGCCTGGCAATGTCCCCGCAAGTACCTTCTTCCACATACTCTTCAGCTCCTTCCCGTCATCCCAGGCAGGGTTGTGGCTGCCTTCCTTAAAATGGAGACCCATGGTGTCGTTCAACCATTTCAAAACGGCCTTACTGACTGATATGACAGGTTGACAACCTACCGGTTAAAATGTCAAAGGTTGCATTCAGCAATTCCTCTGATCCTTCAAGTTCTGACAACCTGAAGCCTGCGATGTCCGTGACCAAACGATAATGTACACGCGACATGAACTTGTGACGTTTATCCCCTGGGCGCAGGCTTTTCACCCAGCTCTGTCTCGAAAACGTCCGTGCGCGTAGTTCGGACACCACCTACATCATTAATACATGAAACCCTGGGATCCACGTGAACTAAAAAGGAGAGGTCTCACCACCGCGTCGGACATCACCAAGAGAAACCAAGCCAGGAATATTCCGTACATCTGCTGCCATGAGCTCTTCCAAGATCGTGCCCTCTGTTTCCACTCCAGGGACATTCGTGCGCCAGACATCCTTGACAAATACGGCCTTCTTAGACTTGGCTTCAACACCCAGAAACCACTGGTTGACCGTCCGGTTGCACCTTTTGAAGTTAACATTGGCCGGGAAACCCAGACTTCGCAAGCCTCCTCACCGGTCCCTACATCCAGGCGCGTAATAGCACCGGGTCGGTGGTGACTGCTCATCCCCTTTCCAATATCCTCGGCGTCATTTCAGGAAGTTATTGTTCCAGGTGTATTCCAATCGTGTTCATAAACTGTTGCTCTCCTTTGGAACCCATGTTACATTGTTAGTGGTTAATTGGTCGTGGTCATGTGCCTCGTCCGTGACCTTGGAAAACCGCCAGACGAAATCAATGAGGACCTTTGGATTGGACTTGTAGTTGAAAGATTCGGTGACAATAACGCCAGGTCGATCCCAACGAAGAAGGCGAGCGGGTGCTCCAGCGACGGATATCGAGTAGACGTGTGTTCGAAAATGACGAGTTTGAATGATGTGAGTGTAACGTGTGCTCTGGCCAAGGGCTGAAACGCTGTTCCTGGCCACTTTGTCTTCTCGATATTCCTTGCTTGTGCCAATCGTGAACCGGTACCCTGGTGGAGTGTCGCCGTCGGGTGGATCAGTGAAGGGGTCCAGATCACTAGATGCCTTGACCTCGATGAATGTTAAGATTTCGCCCATGCAAGCGGTGTAAACATACTCTCCCGGAGCACCACCCCTGACGCGCTTGCAGGTGTCGTTGATCTTTCCCCTGTTCACGTCGGTATTGCGGAATATACCTAGGTCAGACTTTGCCGTGTGATTCTGTCCAGTTAGGGGTATCGTAGAAGGCTAGGCCTGGGTTTGACCCTTGTTCAGATCGTCTCTCTGGGTAGAGATTAGGGAAAGGTTCGATAAAGAAGAAACTATACCCACCAATGGAGTGTAGATCGCCGATCCTGTATCTGGCTTGTCAGGGACTCCAGAGAACTTCACGTCATCAAACTGGGGGGTGCGAGTCCGGTGCGGAAGGGATGTGTCGAGGAATAGATCTACTGGCATCGGACTAAGGACCTTGCACTCGATATCGCGAGCGAAAGTGATAGGAGGAGCTGGTGGCCTCACGGGTCCACCTGAGACGATGATCGTGATCCAGGACGCGCTTTGTTTGCATCTGTTTGTTACAGCGCCTTGCATAGTTTTTGACTTGCATGCCATTCACGCACTTATGCGAGGCGGTGGGAGATAATTTCTTATCATATACCCCGGGTTCCGTCCGTTCCGATTTCCCCGGAATTCCGAGAGGGCTGTCGGGTTGTAAGCTTGGCGAATTGGCCGGTTGGGCGATCGCCAGTGCGGATCAGCGGTAACCGTCCAGGGTTCCACTTTTTCTCCGCGGGGCCGAATGACAAAGGTACGAAACCGGATGACGGTGGGTATATCTGTCAAATGAGTCCGAAGCGGAGGGTGTAAAAGGGTAGTAAAGGAAGGCATATCGCTACAAAATAAGTACGCCGAAAGGGGGCGGAACGAAGGAATGATAAGTACAAATTACGAGACATTACGAGACATAAGCTGCCGAAGTGGGAGTGGGCCGTCCCGAATTAAAGGGATGGAGTGATGGTGGTACACACGAAAGGACAACATGGGGGGGGGGCGTCAAGGGGGAAAACGTAGAATGCATAATCTAATTTACCGGGCAAGCGAGACCTTGAGGGGCATCTGGGCTCCCTTGGCCTCTTCGCCGCTCACGACAGGAACCATCACCCCACAGGGTAATCGCCGTACCTTTTCGCTTTGTTCGTTCATTGAAAACTCGAAATTCGAAACCAGCTCGACCAAGATCGTCTGAAGTTCCAAAACGCTTCGGGGAAATGAATGTCAGCTTGGCGGCGTCGATTGAAAAGGTCTACAACACACTTACGCAAATCGTTGACCCTGTGCAATAGACAAAAAAAGGAGATGAGTGATCTAGGCACGGATATTACCCTGCACCGGCAATGACTTACGATACATTTACGTGGGCCGGTTGAAAAGGTTAACCTAAACCGGCGTTAGTGACCACAAACATGTGTCCTCCGGCGGATCACCTACAGGTTGCTGTACCCGCCGACATTCGGACCAACCTTCTCCTTCTCCTCGAGCCACCTCTCTGGTCTGAATACATCCGCGTCGTCACCCCAGATTTTCTTGTTGCTGAAAAAAGTTCAATCACGAGTCCGTCACGCAGTAATAAACGACCGACATACCGGTTATAGGTGGCCAGGGCGAGGACAACATTAGTTCCTTCCGGCAGCGGGATCTGGGTGACCAAGGTTCCGGATTGCGTCTTGATCGGCTCGAACAGTGGCAAGATATCATCCTCTCCAGACCTGCGTAGGATGTGGTGCACGGTCGCATGGAAACGGAAGTGCTCCTGTGAAGTAACCGGTGAACCCCTATACGTACAACTCCGCGATATCTCCGTACCTTTACCACGGCCTGTAGGTACGGCATGCGTTCGAGATCGTCTCCAGTTATGGGGCCGCCGCCACAGGCCGCCTTGGCGGACTCAATCTCGCGTCGAAGGCGCGCTTGCACATCCTGATGCTTCGCAAGTTCCCATAACATGAAACTCATAGTGTTCGACGTTGTTTCGTGACCTGCCAGGAGAAGTGTTCTATGGGTTGAATGAGGGATGGCACTAGCCGAGATTCAAAGAGAGTACAGACCGTATTTGGGAGATGATCTCGTATTCGGAAAGCCGTGCATTTGGGTCTTGAGAGTCGTTGGCCTTGACTGAAGGAACGTCAGTGTACGCTGGATCTGACGCGAAGGATGGCAATTACCCAGCAACGTCATGATGTCACGGTTGCCTTTCCCAACTTCGAGCGCACGAGCCTTATCGGCGATCCAACCCCTAGCGAGTCGGTGTACGATCTTCCGGTTTTCTCGTATTTGATCCATGACCTTGCCCGGCATTTTGGCGATCAGAGGGACCAACAAAGGCTCTGGAATGTATTGAAAGCAAGACTGCATGATGAGTTCGGTCGTGCTGCCAGTTCCAAACACGTTTTTCCTAATGGCACCTGGTCAACCGGCTCACGGCGTATAGCTGGAATAATCACATACATGAAGTCCTCGTAAGAGCGGACCAGTGGGTCGTTTGGGCCATCCAAAGCCTTACAGTCGTAGTCAAAGGCGGCTGGAGGGATAAAGTCAGCGCTCAGTTCACTTCGCTTGATAGGCGAGCGAACGGACCTCTTCCGATCCTAAACAAGAGTCAGGATAAGATTAGTTCACCGATAACCGAGGTCGCTGCGGAACTTAAGAAGGAGACTGACACATCAAGCGTGGCGCGGCTCAGCCAAGGTGCGACATTTATGTCACTCGATGATTGTTCCAGGTCGCTTTCATCAGACATGATTACCTCCTTCCACTTCGTTACCAGCTTTGTAAGGCGGTTACGTCAGGAGACATGCTCG
>Ga0307514_10003104_pt1 | contig 16336 bp, 22 predicted proteins | sample 16_EM_MG_FD_203088 | JGI IMG/M metagenome (GOLD analysis project Ga0307514, IMG submission 203088) | Populus trichocarpa ectomycorrhiza microbial communities from riparian zone in the Pacific Northwest, United States - 16_EM | ecosystem: Host-associated > Plants > Roots > Unclassified | place...
ATACCCCGCGAACACCTGATCAACAGAAGGTCTTCAGGGAAGCTCATTTTTAAGATGGATTAAAATAAAAAAACAAGGAAGGTTCATACCAGTCGCATCTGTTGGTGCCACGTTCGCCTAAAACATGTCCTGTCATTGAATAGGAAAGTGAAAAGTTTGGCAAAGGACGTACCCCCAAAGTTTGCGCACGGTGTATGCATCTCCCCAGGAGCCCCACCAATCCGGCCATAGTGTGGGACTTGATAAAACAAGGCCAACACACACTAAGGAGAGGATACTGTGGGGGGCGCTTATCCAGCCTGCCATCATAAGGCCCTGAGCCAGGACGTAAGGCACACGACGCAGGAGCGGAACTGCGGCGAGGTAGGTTTCTGGCCCGTCGGTTGGATCGTGGAGACGAGAGTCGAATGCCGGGTCTAAAGCAATGACGGATCTCCCAATATCAAACATGATGATATAGATGATGAGCTTCAGGGTGGTCTTCCTGAGGAACGTCAGACGCGAGGGTGGTGGGTGTGGCGGCAAACAGTTTCGTGGTTCCTGGACCCAGCCAACCAGACGGAAACCGTATGCGATATCGGTCGTCCGCGGTAGCTTCGGTCCAGGGGAAATTCGACGGTAGGACGTCTGAGCCGCCTGCGTCAGCCTTCGCATGGACCTCGTCACGGACACGTCTCCAATGATCAGGGAATGGCCCTTCTGCAAACAGGACGTATGCCGTGCGTCCTAAGTAGAACGCAATCGTAACGCTCAGGGACCATGCGACCGCGACCGAGTCGGTGGCCTCCTGCTTTAGGTAAATTTGCGCTGCCACGTAGGTCATGGCTGCGAAGACGACCATTTGGTATGCACGTTGATGGGTAGGGTAGAGGGCGATGGCGTGAAGGAGCTCGAAGAGAATGAACTCTGCCCATGGATATCGACCCATTGCGGCCGTAGAGGTCGGGTTCGTCAAAAAAGAGGGGAGAGGGAAAGCAAAAACACTGCCCACCGTTTACCAGGCATCTTCGTTTACATCAGCAAAATCGCCTGCCCCTACGCGGTGCTACGTGAGAGCTACCCGGGTCGGGGAAGGACCCCCGATGATAGATAATGAAGTCTGATCCAAAATCACCAGATCTTTGGGGAAGTGGTCGGTCTGGTCCGAACCGAGCAGCTGCACCGGCCTAGTCGAGCGAAGGCTTGGCCCGGATTGGTAACATACAGATGGCGAAAAACTCTAAAAAATATCAAAACTTCGCCCCCGATGGCTGTCAAGGGCGCGACGTGGCATAGTAAACAGGAGGTCAGGACTAAACGCCATGATCCAACTGGTCGAATCACTGTGTACCGGGACAAGGGGAGCGGGGCTGTGGTTCTATAACAGTCAAATCTCTGGATCTGTCGGCACAAATCTCAGCCAACCGACGGGACCAATATACGATTGCGAGCAGTCGCAGATTTGCCGACTCAATTCTGGCCCGTGAGTTTGAACCTGTGGTCCTGATGAAATGAGCACGGTGGTTGTTGATCAAGAGTAGGGAACGGAGAGCTACGGGACTGTCATTGCTAGCGGTGCTGCCGCAGACTGGAGCTGGCATGAGCTAACTGACCCCCTCGGCTGCTCGTAAAGAAAGCGGTCGGGTGGGTCCAGTCGTGCGCGGGTTTGTTGAGAGTTACCTATACCGCTTATTTCGTCAAAAAGCTCGAATATGCTCCTCATTTAGAGAATGCATTTTGGGGGAGGTACGAGCCGTGATATCCCTGCCAACCCAGTGGTCTATGGATATAAGCGCTTCCGTAAATGCAGTGAAAGCGACCTCCGGAGTCCTTCCTCACATCCTGCACCGTGGAAATTAGATAATCGATCTGCAACCCATGGGGATCCCCTCGGGCAGACTCACATGATGTACGACGTATACCATTATTAGATCTCGCAAGTTCGACCCTCCACCACATCCGTCCTAGGTGTCCTCCCCGCCTCTAAAATCGAGGGTGGATTCGAGCATAACCCGAAACCGAGTCCTCACTCATGCCTGCCGTCTGCGAATTTGACACCCGGGGCGCCCATCCTCCGGCCAACCCGCGTCCTGATACTCAAGCCATGGCAATTTTTGCAGATCGTTGCCCGGTGGCCGCAACCTTTTTTTTTTTGCCACGAAGCTGGAATAATCCCACTGTTCGGTTCACTTTGCGTACGTAGTGATCGAACGCAAGTACGCCACGTGAGAGACTAAGTTCAGACGTCCATGTCTCTGGCGGACCTCACCAGGAATTCGTTTCAAAGTGGTATCTCGCCGACAAAGGTACCTTTAGGTCCTTCCTCGGGGCTTGGGACTCATTGATGCGTCTTCAGTGGATTCAACTGGTTAAACTGTTCCTGAGCAGCAATCAGTATGTTGCGGACGTCCAACGCGAACTAACCGGTGAGGGTCCGAGCTCTCCCTGGCTTATCAAATGTCTTCAATGCTGTATATTTTTCGTAGACTCTATCTTGATCTTGTTTGGATCGTATCCGGGCGAACCAACGCTCGGTCGGTACCTTCGCATTGCCATTGAACAACAAGTCCTCTCGGTCCCAACGTTTGTCACAACATTCTTGCAGGCCGCTCGTTCCGCGACGTTCCACAGCCCTGCAACCCTCGATATCCTATGCAAAGTCGTTCTAGATGCTCACGAAGCCTCAGATACTCCAACTCTTGGTTCAATCCTTTCGACCAAGATGCCCCCTCTTAGCATATTCGCTACGATCCACGACGCAGTCGTGTTGCTCAAAACCGCGTTCACCTTCCCAGCTTCGAGTTTTCACGAGCTTACCGCTTCCGCTTCGGACCTTCTCATCCTTTTGATATCGTGTGCTTCGGATTTCTCTCAGCTGACGACCGGTCAGGCGATGAACTACTGGAATGACATTACTGAGCTTCAGCAAATGCCACTGGATCCACACGTCCGCCAGGTGCTGGATAACTTCACTTTCTCCCTCAGTCTTGTCCTCGGAGACGACGCGAAGATAAATCGGGAAGCTCAAATGATGCACTCGATACAGATGTCGTTGGGCAACAAGACTGATTCCTTGGCACCAGCATCGGAATACGAAACGACGACGTTTTGCCTCTTTTTCGATAACCTCGTTCGTCCCGCTCCATCTTCTCATGGTATTCAACACGACTGACTGTCCCTCCAGATACTTAAAAGAGTCCACCCATATGGGAGCGGAGACGGTGTTCGCCCTGCAGCTACGTTGGTGGTACTCCTCAGATGGCTAGCCTGGTCTCCTCCAGTCTTCTACACTCAGATGCTTCTCTCGTGCTTGACCTCCCTGGCGCACGTGAATTTCATACCTGACGCTCGGAAGTCTCTCCTATGGCGCGCATTTATTATTGGTCGTGTGCGGAGGATTCTCCGGGAGCGCTATCGAGCATGGCTAACCTGCATTGATAGCTACCTCGGCTGTTGGCAATTCTTGAGAAGGGGTTGGAATCCGAGGGCCTTGCTCATAACGACCTCGTATGAAACGTTCCGCGATCCATTTTTCTCCACTACTGAAAATGTTTGCAGAAACAGATAATCAAGGCTGCGCTCTCGTCCGTGGCAACGCGGGTTGATGTCCTTGTGAGGTGTGATACTCGACCACCAACGAAGTCAGGAGATAATATGGATGGAGAGGTCGAGACGTACGTGTACACACACTTCCATAAACCTGGATCGCTAACCTGGTCGCAGTCATAAATCCATCTTCCAAGAACTCCTGGAACGACTTATCTCCTTAAACCTGATTGACCAAAGTTTCGCCCAATCCCTGGATGCGCTGGTGGGGACGGAGAGCCATTCAAAAGCGACCTCTGAGGCCCAGGAGGCTGGAGTGTCACTAGAGGTATTTGTACTACAAAAGACCGAATCTCCGCTCATACTGAACCTTTGGGGTCCAGGCTTACTTCGACAATAAACTGTCGTCCGACGCGTCACTTGAGGACGCGCTCACGTTCCTCGAACAAACGAAGACCGATTACGCAGTTCACGAACAGCTTGCGATCGTCATCCACAAGGTCAGCGTGAACCCCTTCATCTTGCTACTCCCATCCATAAATCATGGACCTTAGCGATTCATCTCGCTCGTCGGAAACCAAGATGTCGAGGGCTTGAGTCACCTCTGTAAGCTTCTGTACACCCACGAAGGGTTGTTCGATAGGATATCCTTACACATTCGGGCGTTCGACATCATCGGAGCGGGATTGGCGTTCTTGGACGACTATGATTGCGAAACTGTTGGTGAGCATTCTCTCACAACGCGATGAGATGTTCTTCGGCTAAATCCGATGATGACAAGGCGATCCGCAAACCGCAGTAGGACACCTTGGAGACGTGGTCCTCTTTTTACAGTGGGTGATTGCGACGTATCAGGTAGGTCACTGCCCCCGCCTATGACATCACGCTCCTGACACATGCCTCGCCCCCATAGTTACACAGGTGTTCATTTACCTGGGAACAGAAGGTCGTTGACCCGGGAATTGTGAAAAACGTGGCCGCTCGACCGCATGAAGTCCCATCGGACGAAGTTTCGTCGTTCCTAGCGTGGTTCAAGGCCTTATTCGACCAGAACAGTGATGGTATCGAAGACGCGATTTTGAGGTACCTCGTCGTGGGGCCCCGGTCCATGGAGTGTGCTGACAAGGATTCAGGTCGACGAAGCCCAAAACTCTCTTATTCTTCACCCCAGCTTTATTCATGCACGCAATTCAATACTTGGCTCAACAAAAGATCGATGCGGACATTCTCAAGAACGGCGTTTCGTATTTCCTCGGTCCTTTACTGAACTGGACACTCGTGGGGGTGATCAAATCACTGGTCAGGGATGTACAAGCTAGGGGGTCCGTTTGCTCACTGAAACGTTCGTTATTTTTTTGGAAGACCCAGGCTGATAGATAGGATCGTCATAGGTTTTCCCATGCTGGACCGTTTTTGGAGATCATCTCGACGTTGCTTTCATCGAGTTTGTGTCCGAAACCGGTGATGAGTTTGTGTGCGCAAGCGTTGGTTAGGGCGTTCTCTGATCCGAGGGCGAGAGGAAATGGGGGAACACCGTCTCCGCCGTTGGTTAACCTCTGGAACACGGTGAACAAGGGGCTCGGTTTGCCAGAAAGTGCGAGTCCTTCCTGTACCCTCTCCGTCATACGCGTGCTGATCGGCTAAGAAGAACCCGCCACAGCCCTCGTCCAACAAACACCATGGGTAAACCCCCTCCCTCACGCCCGGCAAGTGATCCGAGAAGCTCTACGCAGGGACAAACCCGCCTCTCTAGACATCGACGCCATCTTCCTCCACACCTCCCCTACAAAATTCCTTCACCTCTTCTGGTCCGAGCTCAGCGTAGCGGCGAGCATGGGAAACGTGGACCAGTGCAAACGGCTCGCCACGCACGTGTTGGTCATCGTTCCTTCGACTTCGTCGTCGGGAGGGTCCGTCCCACCGTTGATGCCGGTATTTTTGCATTTGATCTTGCCTAGCGTGATCGCGAAGATGGATAGGGAGTTTTCCTCGAACGGATCGTCTTCTGGTGGTCACCAGAACCTCGGCCTTAACACTCCAGGAGGAGGGTTAAACAGCGCCACATCTCCCACGAACCCAGAACACACGGTCCAGATCGAACTCTTGGCTTCGGTGTTATCATCTTCACTCCTCGCCGCGTTCCATACAGAGTGGGCGTGGAGGTCGATATGTGGTGAACAGAAGTATTTGCTCGGGCAGAGCAGTCGGTTGATGGCGAGAGGGTTGGCGGATAAGTTGAAAGTGAAGAAGGACAGTCAGACGAGTAGGTTGGTTGGGCAGAGATTGGCTGCTGCGCCCGGGTTTAACTCCATGGTGATGGGCGAAGTCTAGTCTACTGTGCTTTCCACACCGTATCCATTTCACACTGGTATGCGTTAGAACGAGTGATGTGTCATAATAATTATTGGGATCAGTGCAGAACAGGCGGTAAACCCCATCTCTAACAAGGTATTTACAAGCACACACGATCATTATACCTGGCGTACCAAGACATGGAGTCCAAAGCACAAGGAGACAAAGGAAAAGGTTGACAATGAAGGTTAGATCTTCTCCCAACATTTCGAACCGTAGAGTGTTTTGGAAAACGCGAAAAACGATAGGTGAAGTGAAAGGCAATTCAAGAGGCAGCTATCTGTTGGAAAAAAAAACGAACGTGGACCCGGGAAACGGGACAAAGACAGGGAAGCCAGACGTTGGGGTAGTGTTTTGCGTCTGTGTTGAGTGGCGGTACACGGTATGCTGGGGATGGTCAGGATATCGAGATGGATGGCAGTCTATACAAATATTTGAGATGTGATGTCGCATTCACCACTCAGACAGTAGCCGGTGGAGGTGCTATGAGAAGAGTTTAGTCAACAGCAGAACATGTCCGACGAAAGTGAGACGCACGGCAACAGGTATTCGCGCTGCACATTTGGTCAGACGGGCAGTTGATCAAACACGATGAAGACGGCTACATATGGCAGGTTCGCGCAACACGGGATAACATATCAGTCTCATTCGAACTCACAAGGACTCGCGAAGGAACCTAGACGTACCTTCTTGACAAGCGTAGTGCCTGGAGTCGTATACTCCGGTTGGATCGTTGTCGAATGAATTCCACAATGGTGCAGGGCTTCTTGAATCTGGGCTGCTACACGCATGAAATCATGATCCCTCGACGCGGAGATGTGCACCGAGGCGACGACTTTGGTCTCCGACAATTGCCAGACATGAAGCTCGTGCAAACTAAGGACGCCCTTGACCTGGAGAATCGATTTACGGACTTCGCCGAGGGCAATGTTTGGAGGAACGCCCTGGAGTAGGATGTACGCAGTGCTTCGGACTGCAGCGTGGTAAAGGGGGTGATTCCGCATGGATGATATCGGCAGCGAATGAAATCAATGCGGGTTAATAGAGGCGATCGATCAATAAATCAAGTTTAAATGTGCCTCGAAGAAGAAAGTAACTCACCTAACGGCATAGCGGAGGAGAAAATGATGACGGTGATGAGCAGAGAAATGACAGGATCGAAGTAATACTTGAACGACCACGTCGTCTGCCAGATGATGAGACCGGTGGCAATCACACCAACATTTCCTAGAGCATCTCCGAGCACGTGCAACAAGATGGCTTTCATGTTCATCGATCCGTGGTCGTGACCATGATTGTGTGCTCCTTCGGTGGCTTTGCCTCGGCCGTGAGCGTCACCCTCCGCGCCTTCATGGGGGATAAGAGGGGTGGTCTCGCCCGTTTCATCTTGAGGTTCCTCTGGGCGTGGAGCAAGCGTGTTATCGGATTTGGGGCTCCGATCTCTCCCTCTTCCTGGTTCCTCCAATATCGAAGCCACGGGGGCGATGAAAGGATGGGGGCGACTCCCAGGTGGAGGTGACGGGCTCCTAGCCCTCCTTATCTCGTGTGCGGCGACATTGAAGGACTCCCTAAATGTTGCTGGGTGTCCAAAGGGCTCGATGAACGAATCGGTGCTCTGTCTGATGGATACACTCTGCGAACGACGGCGTGATGCGCTCGGCTGCCTTTGGTGCTCTTGAATCCGGACGGGACTACTCGGCACGGGGGTTTCAGTAACAGATTCTCCGTCGATGCTTGCCCTGTCGGATTTATTGATGGAACCGGCGTCACTGTGATCGTGCCCATGTCCATGTCCGTGTTCTATAGCTCGAGCTCAGCATCACCCAGAAAGGAAGATAAAGCCACGTAGCCTACCATGGAACAAGAAGAGCCCTATGATATTTGACGCAAGTCCAAAAGATCCGACGACGACAACCAGCTTTGGGTTGGAAATTTCTGCGAGGTTGTATGTTAGCGTGGGTCCAACATAGGCTGAGGTTTTAGATTACCTGGCACTGAGAAGAAGCGCTCCAGGGCTTCCAGTGATACAGAGAAGCAGAGGGCGAGGAGGAAGACACCATTGACCAAGGCGGCAAGAATTTCGGCCCGGTGCCAACCGTAGGTATATCTATCGTCTACTTCTGATTTGGCTGATAACTGATATGTCGGAGGTGTTAATGAAGTCACGCTGTTCTGACTGAAAGAAACGCACTCGGATTGCATAGAGGGCGACTATTAGACTCATCACATCGCTAGGCAAGAGGTAAAGGCATGTCAGAGTTCGGCAATTTGGGTAATGATGGAGTGATGAGAGGTACCCACTTGAGCATGTGGAAGGCATCCGCAACGAGGGCCAGAGATCCAACGGCGTACCCTGTTCACGCAAGGTAGATGCATCGTGTTAGTAATCACGGCGGTAAGAAGTTGGCGGAACACGTGAAAGCGGAACATATTACGGACCGACTGTGATTTCCACAAAGAAGAAAATGACATCGAGAACGAGCAAGAAGATGATTCTGGCTGAACGCGACGGGGCCATGGTTTGAGAAATAGGGAAAGAGGGTCGAGGTGCGACGTTTGAGGACAGGTGGCTGACGAGAAGCCGGGTTTGTTAGCTTGTCGGCTATCGGGGCTCACTTGTGCCCGTTTGAGGCGTTCTGTTCGGCGCCGACGGGTAGACTGAGAGAGGAGATTTTGGGAAGTAGGAGATGATGGTGGTTGAAGAGAGAAAACGGATTTGGATGGCTGTAATGTGGGGCCTGGAGTGAGCGCTGGGCGCTCTAAGTGCAAACGGAAGTCCACACGCTCATTTTCTTTAACACTCGTATATCATCCGATCCACACTATGGCCACCATGGCTGCCGCTATTGCGGCCTCTTTACCAGCAGTCCAGGCCGCACCAACGCCAGTCGCACCCACGCAAGAATCCCTGCCCGCTGGGTGGAATAAGAGGGTCGATGCAGAGGCAGAAATTCCGATAACAACTGTACAGATCGACGGTCTGGTACGTTTGGATGAATTTTGCAAGGTGAAGTGGACCGCTGAACGGTAATTCATCTCAGGTCACTACAAAAATAATCAAGCATGCTCTTGATTCTGGCTCGAATGCCCACGGATTGGTTCTTGGGCTCGACCTCGATGGTGTTCTTGAAGTCTCAAACTGCTTCCCACTACCGAACCAATCCACTGACGAGGACGAAAAATCTGTCAAATCCGTCGGTTGGTATCTCTTCCTCTTTACAAAGGGCAGATGCTCACGCTCACAATTCACAGTTAGATATCAATCGCAAATGTTGCGATCGCTGAACGAGGTCGGATCGGTGGACAGTGTGGTCGGATTTTACCAGTCCGCAAAACTTGGCGCTTTCTTCAAGCAATCGCTTGTAGATGCACAGGCCATCCATCAAGAAAAACTTCGTCATGGGGGCATCGTCATCGTTCACGGTACGAGCATCGCTGTTAGCACGCGAAGATCGACTGACTCGGTACGCAGATACGACTACCACATCTCAAGGGAACGCATCTTTCCGTGCTTTCCGTCTCACAAAACCCTTCTTTGAGACATACCGAAGACACAACGTCAGCGCTGCAAGGTAATCTATCGCCACTTCTGAGGTGTGACAGGTTTACTGAAGAGCAACCAAAGCTTGGCCAGTCAACGCCTTACGTTCTCGAAAATCTTGGAGGAAATCCCAGTCAAAATCCGCATTAACTCGCTACTGAATTCTGTCCTGGGAACATTGACTGAATCGCATCGTTCGCCCCTCTCATATGCACTGCCGGCGGAGGCGACGACTTCGGCCATCCCGCCCACATACAGTAGACTGAATATCGGGTCCGTGGGGCTGACGAGGAACCTCGAGCAGGTGATCGAAGCCGTCGACAATTACAAGGTTGAAGAGAGCAACCTTGCGTACCTTTCACGTCAAATTGCTCGTGAGAAGCTCAAGGTGGAACAGTTCGTCGCGAAGCGTAGGGAGGAGAATGCGACGAGGATAGCTCAGGGCCTTGGACCTCTTCCAGAGGAAAACATCAACCGGCTGTTCAAAATACCTCCGGAGCCGAGCCGGCTTGAGTCTATGTTGTTGCTGGGACAGATTGATGGGTTCGCCAAGAGCCTCGCATCTGCGTCTAGCTCAGGGTTGGTTACGATGTACGCAGCAAAGGCCAGTTCAGAGGTGTAAACTCTTCCGTACGCGAGCTGTATATGATAATAAATTTCTCCCGTTCTAGGGGAAGCCATCAGCGGATAACTACATACATGACGTACTGCGGAATTCGGCAATTGGGAGCTCAATCTCCGACATGGGGCGCCTTCAACTGCGGTGCGAAGCACGTGGCTTGACAGGCACTGCTCAATTGCCATTTTTCGTCGAAATTTCTTCCTATTTATTCCTCTCCAACCGTCATCTGCTACTTATTCTCCTTCTCTCTCACTCTCTCTCTCTTTCTTTAGCCCCCTCCGCTCTCTTTCTCTCGTCATGTTCACTCCTTCCAAACTCGCAGTCTTGTTCACCGCTGCCCTCTCCGTGGCTGCCATGCCCTCTCATGTCGTTCGCAACTCCCTCAACCACAGGGAGATCGCTGTACGAGTTGCCCTGCCAGAGGCCGCCCCAGTCGCCGAAATTGAGGCCCGCAACATGTTCGTCTATGCTAAGAGGATGATGCGCGTGAAGCGTGACGAGACCAGCGATTGCGAGGAAGACGGCAACAGCGATGTCCCTCCACCCACCCCCAAGGACACCAAGCCCACTAGTAGCACCCCTTCCGAGAACCAGGAGGTCGAGCCCACTAGCACTCCTCTTCAGAACCTGAATGTCAAACCCGATCCGACGACTTCAACTCCTACTCCCAGCCCTACTCCTACTAACACCGGCAGTGGGGGAGGAAAGACTTACACTGGTCAAGGTACGCGGGTATAGTTGTAGTTGCACTGCCAGGCACGCCTAACGGAGGGTTATTTTAGGAACGTTCTACATCGTCTCTGTCGGTCCGACAGCTTGCGGCCCCACCTACAAAGATACTGACCGGATCGCCGCCGTCTCTCACACCTTCTTTGATAACTACACGTGAGTTGGCCGGTGATCGACTTCCAACGAGATCCACGCTAAACCTTTTTTTTTCTTTCCACGCAGTGGTTACGATCGCACCAACTCGAACAACAACCCCCTTTGCGGCAAGACTGCCAAGGTTTCATGTATGTGGATTTCTTCTCTCCCTCCCCCCTCGAGCTCAGCTGACCTTTCTCGTTAACTCCAGACCAAGGCAAGACCACCACCGTCAAGCTTGTCGACAGGTGTGAGGGCTGTGATCCGTACGATCTCGACTTCTCGCGCGCTGCCTTCAACGACCTCGCCGCTGAGAGCGTTGGCCGCATTGACGGCGTCACGTGGGAACTCGTCTGAGCGGATGCCTTTCCCTTTTCCATTCGCAATTAATCACGGAGAAATGGACACTTACCGGAATCCATAACACCTAGAATACAACCACGCTCTACTTACTGTTATATCTCTCCCTCTCCTTTCGCTCCTTCCCGGACGTCCCTGGTACGGCGTCCGGTTGCTCTCCTGTCTAGAATTGGCGTTTGTGTCCTTCGTTGTCCTGTCAAGGACTATCGATCGATACCATCATCTTCCCTTCCTTTATTCCCTTTCACATCTCTCATGCGTGAGATGTGCTGGTTAAATCTCTCCTGTTTTCTCGTCAGTACATACGTAAGGGTCGCCTGTGGTGGATCCTCGGGATGTGTGTAGTTACACGAGTCTAAAATATTTGCTTGTTTTTTACTCCCCTTCGGATATGCTGCGGAATCAATTCGAAGGTATATTTCCCAGGCTTCGCGACGCTCATTTGTGCCTGTCATTATGACGTGATTTCAAACGGAAATTGAGCGCGAGTCGAGGCCTGGAGTGGAAGAATGAACGTTGAACGCGGAGGGAGGGGGGGATGAACAGATACTCCGTTTTCGTTGATTTCGGGTTTCATGCTTCCATCCGATGTACAATGGACACTGCTGGGCAATTTATCGGTTTGCGATCTCAATGTATTCCTAAACTTGGTCGTTACTCAGGGATCCATAGAAGATCACCTTCGTTGTTGTTGTTTTTTGGGGGGGAGCGGCATTTTAGGGTCTGTCCATGTCGGATGATGAACGGCTCAACATTTCACCCATCGTACACCAAATCAACACAACGATATCTGATCCCAATACCCCTTTTCTTCCTCCCCCATCAAACTCTCAACGTCAACCCTAGCCAAAAACCCTCCCCCACCCTCCCCCACATCCTGATCAACCGCCATCGTCGCCAAGACATCAAGCATCAATCTCCTATGTGTGGTCGGAAGCTTGAAGAACGGTCCTGGTAACACCCCCCGCGTCGGATGCGTGATACTGAAGTAAGGACCGAGTCGCATACACACCAACTTCGTGGTCTCTGGTCGGCATGCTCTGCGTTGGAAGAGCCTCAGGAGGAACCTGGCGATCGCCTGCGAAACGGGTTTTTCCTCCTGTAAATCACATGTTCGTTCTTTGGGTCAGAGTGAATTTACCTCGGTTGTCTCGAGATTACTGGCTCCCAATTCCCATAATGTTTTTGGAAGGTGCTTCACCCATTCTTCGAACTTGTCTTGAACCTCTTTGCTGAGATTAGACCTAAATGAGCCGGTGTACTCCCTCTCGGTCCGCAGCTATACGCCGTAAATGTTAATTCACAGAATGACCGGAGGATGTTGGGAGGTCATGTCACCATCATCAATCTCCCAACAAACTCAACCGTCGCTCGTTTACTTGCACCCGTAGATCCGATCCTCATCGCATGGTCTACAACGACCCCGGTTGTTTCTTCTCCCACACGTCCGACGTTATTGACCAACGACCACAAGGTTGGTAACAGTGCGGAATAAGCCGCGAGCGTCAGCGGTCGCGACAACCCATCCGCAGCATTCGCTTGGCCCGCCAACAAGTGGGAGACATACTCGCTGACTCTCTCCACTCGAAGCGAAGCTATCAAATTCGATTTCTGGGAAGCCGTCTCTTTTGATTTGTTGTTCCGAGACCGGGGGTTTGACGTCACAGGTTCAGCGTGGTGTATTGTCAAGAGGGAGGTGAGCTCGCAGAAGGCGAGGTTAAGTGCCTGGAGCGTTTGTTCGACCTGCCGCGCCGGATGTCAGCAAATCTATCGGCAACTCTGACCCAAGCATACCTTGATATCTCGCTTGCCCCCATTGGCGGTGAACGGGAAGTAGACCGCCATGTGACCAAGCAAGACACACAGCTCGTTTGAATCTCTCTTGGAGTTCTCCTGTCGTATTCGTCAGTACTCTAGACACCAACGAATATGGCCTGCACCCCACGATAGACTCTTCTTGGAGGATTGCACCGTATAGGCTTCGAGATATATCAACGACGCTTGCTATCAACTCGAGTTCCGTCGAGTTCGTCGAACCGAGACCGAATGCTGCTGGAGCACAATCGAGGAAGGTGGCGACGATGATGGGATGTAGGGTATGAGCCAAACGCTGTGCACGTATGAATGAATCCAAGACAATGTGCGTGAAGGAAAACATACAGAGGTGTGCTTCAGTCGGGTGGATGAGTTCCCTGACTCTGTAGAGACAGCACTAGACAACGAAAATCCGCTATCCACTCCTGTGTTGATCAATGGAAAAGTCCCGACGAATTGTTCATCGGAAGGCGTCGCTTCTGGTTTCCAAACCACCTTTGAAGAACCACTTGCGAGGGATGGTTCGAAGAGGGCGTCGAAAGTTTTGTGTGCGCGAGCAGAGGAAAATGCAGAGGACATGTACCAACTGGACTTTGAACTCAAGCAATCTCCGGCGACCGAGAGTGCTTGTTGCAGGAAAACGGCAAGGGATTTCAACACTACGAGTTTGGACTATACAGTGGATGAGCATCGCCCAAAATGTGGCGAGTGGGATGAAAACGCTCACAGCCGATGAAAGTATGACGCTGGCGGTCGATGTGGCTTGCGGTGCTTCACCCTCTGGCAGTGTGGCCCGTCAGTAATTTCATCTACAGTTCCAACCACTACACCACCTACCTCCCTCTCCAAACTTGGTCCCGGCGCTCAGCAGCCCAAGGTATCCGCTTAACACTCGAGCGCCATGGGCGGAGGTGGCATCGGACCAGCCTGTTACAACCGTCTGGGGGATCCGTTCTAGAAACACGTCCAGGAAACGAACCGCGTCCAGACGGATCTCCGGGAATATATGCGTTTGAGCGGAAGTCGTGAAGAGCAAGATTAAGCCTGAATGAGGGAGGAGGTCATCCTGCACACTGTTTTTCAGGGCATCTGGAGTAGGGCAGCGCGGAATGTCTCACGCTAGGTACGAGCGGCATCAGCCATCGGTAAAACGACAGTAGTGTTTGTCGAACGCCCTGGTCCTAGATCCGATGTCATTACACACACTCTCAAGGAGACATACGATCAACGCGGACCTCGTCGCTCATTAATCGAACGGTCGCAGTGACAAGGGGAGTCAGCAGTTGGGGTATCAGTGCTGGGTAGGTATCCAATAATTCCCTAAGACCAAATATCGCGTCTAACGTGTAATGAATTAGCGTTGAAGAACTCTGAAATGACTTGGTTACGATGGGACCTTTTCGAGTGTTGGGGTTGTGGTGCTTCAAGTGGGATATTAGATCCTCGAAAGTCTGCTTCCGTCTCGTCGTGTGCACTTCATCGCTCTTGAAGTTGGTTATGCTTTGAGACGGAAGCGCGATAGCTTGGTACGGCCGTCAGCGGGATCGTACGGGTGGTATCGTCGGCACACCAAAAAAACAAACAAACATCGCGCTTTGAAAGTCGTGTCTACGGCATTGGTCGGTTGCTTCTTCCCCTTTCCGAGCTTTAGCTTCGCTTTCTGACCAAGCAATAAGGGGTAAGTGGCGCGGTGAACGAAGCGATAACATAAATTCGTTACAGAAAAGTCGGCGACTTTCTCTTTCTTCTTTTTCGCGCTTTTTGGCATGGTCAAGGTTGCGGATCAAGGGAGTTTCGATCGCCCCGTCGGATCAGCCGCCCCACCATCCGAGTCCACGGTGACCCACCGAACAAACGATTCGTACTTACTTGGATAGCATGGTTAATATTTAAATTCACGATGACAACTCTCTTTGAAAATCCTACGTCTCCACTGAGAGGTTGCGGGGCGTTGGATATTGTTTATTCTTTGTTTCTCTGGGAGCGATCGAGAAACATATCTGATCTCTATCCCTCCTGGAAGGGTGCCTAGAAGTAGCCGTGTTTTTTAATATAGCCTTAGTAGCCCTGTTGGTCTACGGATGTTAATTGGTGCATGTTTCAGACGCCAGGGGTGGGCATCCGACATACTGTAGGCTCTACTATATCACTGGCTAACACAAGCTTAGGCAAACAATCACCGAAGAAACAGAGCTGATCACTTATCGGTACTTTGAACGGGGCCACAGACGATGATGGTCATATTCAACGTGCTTACACGACTATCCAGTGTCCTTCCCATTACCTATAGACCGGGAGGAGATTTCCGGCTGCTCAACAAAGATCGTGAGAAGGAAAAGGATCCTGATAGAGGGCTTCAAACAGTCATCGCCCTTCTTTAGCTCACCCCACCCCCCGAATCGCACTTGATATTTATATCTTGTAAGCGCGGACACCGTTATTTGTTTCCCTGACTCCGTGAGGTGGGCATTTCAGAGATGGCTTGTGCACGTGTCCATACATATCCCTTGGGTTCTAATCCACCCTAGTTGAGCGCTGCAGATCAAACGTTGGACGCCCATGGTTTTCTCACACTGCGAGCTGTTCACCAGTCAACGTCAACAACAAACAGGTCGTGCAAGTTTACAGAGAATCGCGTGATGGGAATTGAGATCTGTGATCTTCAACTTGAATAGTGATGTTCGGAACTCCCCCCTGGGCGCTGTGTGACGTCGTGTGTGTACATAAGTATTGTGTTGCTCGCCAGCTATACCAGTGACTGCCTGCGAATATAAGTACCCCTCCGTGGCGTAGAACCAAATCTCAGAGGCTCGGCTCTGAATACACAGCTTGGATCCGCAGTACGTCCGGTAGGCCAGTCAATACGTTCGCGTTGGTGGATTGAACCTCGACCGGAGATCCGTTTGTCTGGTGGTAAGCCTCGTCGCATTTGTTTACATTCTAGGGATCGAAGAAACGTCCTGAAAACTTGCGGACTTCCGGCCGCTCGGTTACAACATCTCTAAGCTCGGCGCCTAATGGAGATCTCGGATAGGAAACCAAACCGAAGACCGAGGTGTGAATTTACAATAGGATATCAAATGGTCGGATGGCGAGCGGCTTCAACTTATTACTTAGTGGATTCAGGTAAGTGGTAAACGGCAACGTATTGAGAGATTACGTAAGATCTTGTTTTTTTCCCATAAGCCATTTCAGACGCGCGGGATGGCGATGGGCCCAGGTACTTGCCCAACGCGATGTGAGGTCGTCGCATAGGA
>Ga0307514_10003105_pt1 | contig 16335 bp, 24 predicted proteins | sample 16_EM_MG_FD_203088 | JGI IMG/M metagenome (GOLD analysis project Ga0307514, IMG submission 203088) | Populus trichocarpa ectomycorrhiza microbial communities from riparian zone in the Pacific Northwest, United States - 16_EM | ecosystem: Host-associated > Plants > Roots > Unclassified | place...
CACTTCAACCAGATGTGCATCCTCGACCGCAGGGTCCCATTCTTTCCTGAGTTCTGGGGTCGTCAGAACCGCTTTCCAGGGCTCCAAAGACACTTCTTCGTCACCCAGCGGAACATCTAACACCATCCTGTAAACGTCATCTCGGCCTTTAGCCGACCTGCGGTGAAGTAGGACATCCGAAATTTCTGGAAGGGAAGAAATCTTGGCCTTTCCCTTCTGCTTCGTTGACGAATTATCCGCAGAGGTGGAGAGACGCTTCCACTCTGCAGCGGGTAGAGTAAGTAGTTCGCGGAAATGGGCCTCAGCCTCGGTTAAGGCAGAATACCAAGACTGCCGCAATCTGAACTGTGGTCAGCATGCCCCAATGAGACTGAAAATCGAAAATAATATACCGTGAACCATCTGACATTCTGTGGCAGATGATGGTTTATGTGCAGGCGCGTTGCCTGTGTTGGAGAAACATAATCACACCACAAGAGCATGACCTCGATGTTTTCCATTTGTGGTATCCGGGCCCCTGAGCCAAACATCGGCGTGGTTATTCTTCATTCTCTCGAAATTTTCAGTGTTTGCTGGGCAGTCTTTCGGAGCATATTCTGGGTGTTTCTGTGCATGAAAATTGAAGCGGTAAAGGTGTCTTCTTCTGGCCTTGTCACTATGTTTGGACGTAGGTATAAGTTGCTAACCCGAACCCATATATTTCTATCCAACTGATACAAGCTGTGACAAGACTATACTATGGCCCGAAATATCGTACAACAACCGGTTCTAATTCCTATCGGACCTGAACCTCCAGAAATACGGATCTGTGCTAACTGCAGTCAACCCTCCTGCTGAATCTCGTTCTTGTATGGCCGCTACAAAAGTCGGAGTCACACTCGGGCTGGCAGATGCGATGTCACTCGATGCAGAAGCAGAAGCCACCACGAATGTTGAGGATGAAGCGAAAGCCGAGGCACTGGAGGCAGAATAAGAAGCAGCAATGCTCGACGCAATGTCCGCTGCGTTTAAGGATCCACTAGCCGCTGCAGCTGGTGCCGATGAGGAGACATATGTCGATCCAGCAGAAGGCGACGAAGAACCGCCTCCGATGGCAACTTCCACGTTAAGACCAGTCGCACTTGCCGCGGCAGGAACGGAACTATTGGTTGTTGAAGGAGTCGCTTCGGCTGCGTTTAAGGACGAAGGCGATCCACTGCTATACACGGTAACGGTCTGCGTATACGTAGAGGTTGAAACAGATGCGCTGATAGCAACATTGTTGGCAGCAGCCCTCTGCGGTATAAAGACAAGGGTTACATTCTGTTCGTAAGCCGAATTCGCTGGATTGGTAGTGTCGTCTCGCCTGCTCCACGATGCCAAGTTTGCGCCAGCCGAAGGACTGGCAATGCCAGGCGTTGCACTTGAAGGATAGCTCGGAGTTGCAGAGGAAGAAAACGAAGAAACCTCATCCTGAGTGTTGGCAGTGCTATCGTTCCCTGCTTGGGACCATGTTGGTTGCACGACACCCGTACCACCGTTATAGAAGAAAATCTGACTCTTGCGCGCCACGCTATCGTCGTTGCATAGGTCCATCGTCAACGGTTCAGGAGCCGGTGGGTCCGGGTTATACGTAGCACAATACGAACGTCCATCGGAGAATAGCGCAGTGAGCTTGACCGGAATGGTGTCATTTGTACTGGTAGCAATCGGCGCAGACGACGATGCCGCAGGTGCGTTTATCAAGTTAAGGGTAGATCGATTACTCGTCGAGGCATCGAGAACGTATGTCCCGTTCATCTCGACGATGAGTAGCGAAGCAAGCTGATGCCATTTGTCCGGGTTGTCGGTATAGCTCTGCAATATACGAGTCGGTACGTCAAATCTCATAGATGGGTAGAAAGGCTTACCATGATAGCGACGGTTCCAGGCACACCCTCTGTTTCAGAAGTAGTGGAAGCATTACCGTTGAGTAGCGTCGAATTTTGCGGGGCTGACACCCATTGTGGTGTCGTTGCTTGTCTTCGATGGTTGATCGCATAATTACTTCCGTGACTGTTGGGCACTACGATCGACCTGTGCGAGCGCGGCTTGTGATTGCGTCGCTGCTGTGTACGAAGTCAGAGCCAATGAAAATCGGCCTCGTCGAAGTAACACTGAAGAAAAAGCCACTTACCACCTTATCGGAATCCCCTTTCTTTTGTGACCAAGGAAAGGAGAATAGCGACTGAGTGTGGTCTGAGTGACCGCTCTCGTTTTCCGTCGTCGTCCAAGGATGATGTCTGCCCTCTATCGAAGAACGAGCTATGACAGCCGCGCTCACACCTACACTGTACAACGGAAGGGCGGCGAGGCAACAAAAAGAAGAAAGCAGAGCAAATCGCGCAGTCAGGGGCTGCATTCTGGGGGGGTTGACAATGAATATGGGGTTCGAGTTCGGTTCGAGCAATATTTTTTCAGAAAAGGGAGCGTGGGTTAAGAGTTGTAAACGGCGAAACCAGTCGCTACGACGAAATGAAAGCAAGATAGTGACGTGCGTCTGAAAGATCACTAGGATCACGAAAGCAAATAACGAAAGCAAAGAATGAAAGAGAGGGGGGATGGTTTCGTCTGGTCAGAGGGAGAGCCTTATAAACGACTTGCGCTTTCATCGGTCTTCAGTCCAAGTCAGCCACATACCGAGCCTAATGACGGTAGGCCTAGTCCACAAACTAATACATCCAGTTTTGGAATGTAGCCCTCCCGACTTGGTCTGCCACGCATTATTGTAGTACGACTCTAAATCCATTTCCATTTCAACGGTTTGACCGAATCTTTCTTCATTCGACAAGGAGTATTGGATGAGATTTTCTTGTTCTACTACTTGATAAAAGTTGATATTTGTCTCCGGTTGACGAAATCCGGCATTATCCATTCTGCCACTCTCAATTCTCTTCTCCCAATCCAAATCTTCGAGGATGCTAGTGACTGAGAGAAGCTGCATAAGTATTTGGCAAAAAAAAAACAACTGCGCGCAACACTGTAACAGTGTCACAACGTGTACGATCACTGTGACTGCTACTAAGTACTTATGTTCAGAATAGGCTTAAGGAAAATCCTTTTGGAACCAAGAAATTCTGTAGCAAAAAGCACATCTTCCATAAATGTGTGTATACCAATTTCCTGAACTACATTAGCGTCGGAACACTGAAATCACTCAAAGGCATTACAAGCAGCTTTTCGCGATCGTAATTCCCCTTTCTATCTCGCCCCCGGTGAACAAGGTCCAGAATCTGCAGACTCGTCCCCACCACCCCAAACCCGCTTGGGTACACCAGCATTAGACAATGATTCAGAACCCAAAATTTTTGATCCCTACAAGGAGGCACATGGAGAACTCGCAAGAAAAGGCTTCGATCCCCAATCATTCTGGAAACAACCTATCGCATGGGGGGATCAGGACCCGTTTCGGTCTGCCTTTTACATTACCAGTTGTACCTGTTTTTCTAATTTATGAGCAAACTGACGCAGACACGTTAACAATGCACGATACTGTAAGTTTCGATACTTGTATCTTTATGAACATGGAGTTGATTCACGCCTTTTCATCCTGTGCAGTTCGTTTTTTTGAATCGGTATGTCACTTACAAGACTGTGCGCACCCAACCAAGAACTTTGCGTACAGGGACGTATGAAATGGATCGTGGCCCTCGGAGAGGAACTTGGTGGTCCAAGTAAAGCGCGAGCTATGTTGGACGGCATAGGCGTTTCCCTAATCCTGAAGTCGATTGAAATCAACTTTCGCCGGCCAGTAACTTATCCGGACAACGTCTGTATCGTATTCTTCCTCGTTGACAACCTACTTATTCCGTTCGTCGACAGCTGCTAATTGGTTACAAAGTTCTTTCCGCTGAAAACGATGGCGACCCATCGACATTCCATGTTGCTGCGTCGGCATATTCACTTGCGCAACAAACATTTGTGGCGCACTCTAAAGAAGCACTTGTATGGTATGATTACGACAAGCTTCGAAAGGTGACCCCAGAAGCAAAGACTTTGGAAACCTTGCAATGCAAATTGGGAAAGACTATGGCTGGTGCTTATCACTGACGTTCTTCTGTCCGTCCCCATACAAGTATTTCTGCAGAAATGATACCAGAAACGTTTATATAAACAAAGACGTCCGTTATGATCGCCATATGAAAACCTTCAGCCTATACAAAATTTGTATCAATCAGTGGAAAAGGAAAAAAGGGAAAATTAATACTAAAACTACATATTCTCTCGACGTTGGTGAATGAACAAATAATAATGTCAATTAAAGGCAAACTTTCTCTGGGTCCACTATCAATCTACGATCATGAGCTCTCTAAGACGAGCTTTCGCGAAGGTGTCTTTGTATGTATTCCAGATCCTGACAGGTAGGATAGGGGGTCAGTCACTTCCTCCACACCGAACGAATAGATATAACATACCGAGTCAGTTCGTCAATGTACAATTTCTGTACCTCAATAACATCCTCCAAACTTGGTTTATCGCATTTTATGACATGAATTGGACGGCCAACTGAAGAAAACCAGAGTCAACCAGCCTTTAAGAAGACAAAGACACCGCGACACTTACTGACTGCGACAATCTGTCTTCTATAGGGCAGTAATCCGACATTATCTTATTCGGAACTACATCAGCATGGGACGTGCAAGCAAGCTTACGACACACACAGTTTAGCAGTCCCCGGCCATGAAAGAGAGGTAGTGTAAACCCAAACATTGACTGGAATTTGCGTTGCAGAGCATATGTTGTTGTTCCTTTTTCGTTAGCCATCTGCTGGTAAATCTGAGCAATCGAATGAAATCAGGCTTTACGGCAGTCGAGACATAGGTATATACGAACGTCATTTTCTCCAAAAGAAAATACAGGTACAAGGTCAGCCCTTCAAAGTTGTTAATTCACCAGATTCGGGGGAAGTGGTGGAGAGGAAGTATACCCATGTTGGATAGCAACCTTGATAAATCCAAGCCTGTGATTCACATTTCAAAGAAACCCCTTTTACACTCTTTGAATCTGCCACACACCTTTTACGCAGCGTCAGATCTGCCGTACCTGGATGTGCACTCAAACTCTCTGCAGCGCCACCTACAACAATGGCAATTGACGAACCAGGTCCTGCTTTAAGGATGTTTGAGCAAGACTCCTTGCTGACGCTGCAAATTCCTAGAGAGAGCAAAATATCACGGTATAAGGGAACTTGAAAATTTGTCGATAGAGTCAGGAGGTGGGGTTTAAGGCCTGGAAAAGCCTCCGAGAAGCCTGTGGCTGGAAGAGTATGAAGTGAGCAAATATATGCACAAATTTTGAACCTAAACCATACCTTCTGTGGCGAATGTTACTAGCGCCCCCCTGAATGATTAGGTGAGATATGACGAAGTTCCTTACAATGTACAGCGTACATTCCAATAATGCCTAAAGTGCGGTTGTAAATTGACTCTCGAAGAGATATGAATCTTAAGATGTACTACGTACCGTGTGGGTGATATCCAAAAATATATGGACGATCGGGTGGAAGGTCTGCTTCCTGTGCATCCGTCGCCATTTATGCTAAGTTTACCCAGAAAATAAGAACAAAATTACCTTCAACAACCTGAGTGCACCCATGAATTCAATGGACGTGACAGACTGATGCAGGATGACTTACGAGGCAGGGTAGTAATCCGCAAAATATCTCCAAAACCTAGAAGAGCGTAACCACTTGTTAGGACGTCCTCCTCGCTCGGGACTCTTGTCGATGAAACATATCCATATGTAATACGCGAATAATATTGGCCAAAGAGAAGGACAGGAGCTGAACATGACACTATTAGCATTGTGTAAAAAAAAGGCGGGTAGCACGAATGCCCAGGGAAGAAAAAACAATTTTGCGAAAATTGGCACGAAGTGTTGAAGTTAAAAGTCGGCGCAGGAGATCGCGATATTGTCAGAGGGTGAATACACGAAACCCACCATAGCAGCAACCAAAGGCTGGTCATAATCGCCATAGCCGTTGACCACAACGCAACGACCAGCGTTTGTATTCTTCTTGCCCTTGGTATTTTGGACGGAACGAAGCTTAAAGGGCGAGTAAATCACACAGGTTAGTTCATGCTACGTCCGACTCGAAGTGGTGTTGCACACCTGACGTTGGATTGAAGCGCGGCGACGGGATTGGGTACGTGCAGCGGTGTCACTGCAAGTTTTGATAGCCTACCTTTGAGTCCATTTGCAGATAATGAGCGCGAACTGCTATCAAGGAGGCTCGGTCTCTTCAAGGATGTCTCCGATGATGAACGATGAAGCTCGGTGGATGTCGACATGAATTCGAGATAGTAATAAAAAAAGAGGAAAAGGGGCAAAGATAGTGGTGAGAATGCAAAGTGGTGTACAACTGCAAGTGCATTGAAACCGGCTATTCCGTGGCCCAGGCTGCCCAGCCATGAATCAGAAGAATGATATCCACGTGCACGACTTGTATGCGCTCTAAAGACAAACAGTTATATTCAGGCAGTGTAATCTGGACGAGAATGCTAATGACAAAGACGAGAGGAGCCTCCGTAATCTATAATTGTGTTACGCATACAAATCATCATCGGCCGTATCATCCTGGAAACCTGCATTGCCGGTTGGGGCAGCTGCTGGCGCAGAAGACGTGCCGCTACTCTCAGGGAACTTGAAATTGTTACCAAATCCGCGCATTTGTTGGAGATTCTAAGTAAGTCGAGCATCTGTAAGAACATATTCACACCAATGTGAGAGCAAGAAAACCTACCTGAGCAAACATCTCGTAGCGTCGAATGTCTTGATCGGATACTGAACGACGGGCATATTTCATTGCTTCTTCAAAATGTTCTCCAGTAATCTGTGGGACTGGATCCTCTTCTTCTTCATCCTCCTCCATATCCTCCTCTCCGCGTTCCTTTTTCTCGCGTGCGCGCTTGACATCCGCTTCAATCGACTCGCGAATAGCAAGTTTGGCTGCCCGTTGACATATTTCAGTCAAATCAGCACCAGAGAAGCCATGAGTACTCCTGGCCAAGTAACCGAGATTGACTTCGGGAGCAATAGGAGATTTTTTCAAAGCAGCACTGAGGATCGAAATACGGGATGTCTCGTCAGGGAGGGGGATATAGATCAGTTGGTCAAGACGACCGGGGCGAAGGAGTGCGGGGTCGATTTGGTCTGGCCTATTGGTGGCGCCAATTATGAACACGTTCTTCTTGGCGTTCATACCATCCATTTCCGTCAGAATTTGGTTGAGGACACGGTCACTTGCACCGCCGGCATCACCACCAGATGCTCCTGATCCACGAGCCTTGGCAATCGAATCCAACTCATCGAAGAACATCACGCAAGGAGCTGCGGCACGGGCCTTGTCGAAAACGTCGCGAACATTTGCCTCAGATTCACCAAACCACATGGTAAGAAGTTCAGGACCCTAGCGAAATCGTCAGTCTTCTTTATAGAGAAGCATCAATTACAACTGCAGACCTTGATCGAGATGAAGTTTGCATTACACTCGTTGGCAATAGCCTTCGCAAGCATGGTCTTACCCGTTCCAGGAGGGCCATAAAAGAGCACACCCTTCGACGGTGACATGCCATACTTAAGGAACTTCTCTGGATGCTCGACGGGATATTGCACAGTTTCTTGAAGCTCCAGTTTGACTTTCTCGAGGCCTCCAATGTCGTCCCATGTAACGGTTGGCACTTCCACGACGGTTTCGCGAAGAGCTGATGGGTTGGACGTGCCCAAAGCAAATCGGAAATTGTCCATCGTGACACCAAGCGAATCCAGCACTTCAGCATCGATCGTATCTTCATCCAGGTCAATAAGATCCATCTTCTCTCGAATTTGTTGCATAGCTGCTTCTGAGCATAGGGATGCTATGTCGGAACCCACATAACCATGGGTATCAGCCGCAATCTATAAAAAAAAGTGGTGTTAGACAAATCTCAGACGTTATAGGACAGATTCTCGGACTTGCCTGTTCAAGATCAACATCATCAGCAAGTTTCATGTTCTTCGTGTGAATACGAAGGATCTCTAGCCGTCCCGTTGGATCAGGAATTCCAATGTCAACTTCTCGATCAAAGCGGCCAAAACGTCTCAAGGCAGGATCGATAGAATTGGGTCTGTTCGTGGCGGCCATAACGACAACATTGGAGCGAGCCTTAAGACCATCCATGAGGGTAAGCAGCTGAGAGACGACGCGACGTTCAACTTCGCCATTAGTCTAGTACGAACTATAAGTCTCAACATCGACTGACGCAACCAACATCACAACGCACCTTCTCACGTTTAGGAGCAATAGAGTCAATTTCATCAATGAAGATGATAGCTGGAGAATTTTTCTCTGCTTCCTCAAAGGCTTTCCGGAGATTGCTCTCACTCTCTCCAGCCATCTTCGACATAATTTCCGGACCGTTAATCAAGAAAAAGAAGGCACCGGTCTCGTTTGCGACAGCACGAGCCATCAACGTTTTACCTGTACCAGGAGGGCCGTACAAAAGAATACCTCTAGGCGGTTTGATACCAATCGATTTGAACAGCTGAGGGTGCCGAAGAGGAAGTTCAACCAGTTCACGAATTTGTGCCATTTGTTTCCTGCATCCACCGATGTCATCATAGCCGACGTCGTTCAAGTTCGACTCTTCTTCTTCGCGCTTGACGGGGTCACCCTCTGAGAAAAAAAAATTGAAGACCTAAAACACAAAATATATGACACGTCAACGTACCAGTATGGATAACAGTGTCCTGTGCGACAATACAAAACTCTGCGGGATCCGTTTCAATGACCTTAAACTCCACTGTCCGCATGCCACCACGGACTAGGAATGTGTCGCCCTTCCGAACGGGTCTATATGCTGCACAAATGAGCATTTCAGCAGTTGCATTCGTTCGCAGAGTGCAAAAATTACCTTCCAGGAAGTAGGGCTTTAGGTAGACATCGAAGATGTTACCGCTCAGACCCTCGATAGAGTCGTCGAAAGGCAAAATATGAACTCGTTTTCCGTACTTGATGTCGAGGCATTGATGTACGCTGACGAGGTCGCCAAGTTTGACTCGCAAATTATTACGAGCAACTTTGTTCATTTGGATGCGGCCTTCTTCAACGTCATCCGAACTTAAGCAAATAAGTACGGTATCGCGTCTCTTTTTGCCACTATCGTTATTCTGTTAAATGACGTGCGTCGACAATGCTATACAAAATGATGTACGTACCGAACGATGATAGTGTCTCCACGGAATAATTGCAGCACTTCCATGGTGGCAGGGTTGAGAGTTGCGACTAATCACAGAATTTGCATTTCTCTACTTCCAATAGATGTAGGCTTACCAGAATTATCATCTGCAGTCGCCTCGTCCACAATAAGACGATGAGGCCTATGAAGCGTGATGCGATTGACAACAACGATTTTGCGCTGAATACTTACGATTTCTTTGGCCGCAGAATTGCTGTGGAGACATCTTCTGGACCAGGTTGAGGAGGTGCGCCACTAGGATCTGCCATTGTAGAGTATGAAAAGATGAAAAGATGAAAGCGTTGAGCAAAGAACTTGTGTTTGATATACGACCAAGGAAAGGACGCGCGTCCAATGTGACAGTGAAAAAACAAAACCAAATTCAGGACACAACACTTTCCCGTACCTTCGACCGCTTTCCATCTTACTGACTCGGGCTGGGTATTTTCAAGGGATTTTTTACGCCGATTGTATCACTAGTTAACTACAATTACATTTCCTCATCCTCGAAGGTCAATTCCTCAACTGGAAAATTACCTATTTCGATCTTCTCTGGCCTCACAAAAACTCCATAGTTTTGTTGACATGAGAAATATCGTTCTCCTTGCACCCTGTATATAGTGGTTATTCAGCCATACATTCCAGAGTATCCATGCTTACGATCCGTCATTTTTACCCAGTGGTTCATCATATTCAAGCCCAACCCAAATTCCCTTGCCGAATTTCGTCTGGCCTACAAATCGCACAGTGCCTCGCTTGCTTAATCCTTGTTCGAATGATTTCACTTCACAGCGGGAGCCAACAGGAATGTCGATCTTTGTGTCAGGAACTTCTTCAGTAGCTGTGTTCTCAGCGAACCGACCAACTTTATGTTGTTGTTTATACGCCAACACTGTATCTAAAAACATTCATTAGCTCCCAGAAGCAGAGATTATGTCGACTCAAACCTTGACGCTTCGCATAATCTGCGTCCGACAGCTCAAACTTGTCAACCTGGGAGAAGTCCGACAGCTGCCCTGTAAAACTGATCGCAGGATTCGTATCTACTACCTAGGACTGTGAATGGACATTCATCACCATAGACGTTCGTCTCACCTTGATCACCTGCCAATCTGTGAGATCATAGTAGCCTAGCATTTTTGAATTATCCGTTAGTTCTGCCACCACCCGGGCATCGTTTTGGGATGCTAGTATTGAGATGGATTGACTTGACGCGGGAATTCCGGTAATCGACTCTAATTTTCCCTGCATCAGGGATGGTCAGTCGACTCTCATAGTGCCAAAGTTAGAACTTGAAACGACCTTCAGTTGTGCCACCGTAATGTGAGGATCTATACGGCGTTCTGAATATGTATCTGCAGAGGAAACAAAGACATTGACGACTCCAGACATCTGACAAGCTTCTAAGTTGGTAAAGTGCAAGTGACGAATCTAATCTTTGATCCAGATAACAATGAGCTGCATTCTGGAGCTGATTCTCGCGCAATAGTAACGCGCTTCAGCACAAGTTCAGGATGTAACTGCCAAGACTATTAATTTGTATTCGACAAATACTCAGGTGTGAAATTGTTACTTGCATACAGTCAGCATACCTGAGCTCAACTCAGAAAAGTATCATGTAGTCTCCGCTCCATGCATCCACGCACCAGCACCAGCCATAGCCATCAAGAAAGGAATGACTGCTCCTCCAGTCAGTGCCCCAACGACACCAATCGTGACATATGTCCCGAAAAATGTATGCATGGTCGTGCGCATCGCCACTCTGCTCCCAGGGAACAACTCTCGGCGAGTTCGCTCCCAGAGGATATCAGACTTCGCGTCCATTCGGCGCAAAATGTGAAGCACGAATTCGTGGCAGTTGTTCATGATGAATCGATATGCGGCCGACCTGGCCTCTCCGACTTCAAGAGCTGATACCGACCATGAAGAGTTTTATCAGAATCACTGACACTATTAAAAGTTCAAAAGTATACATGCCCGCAGCTAAGAGCTCTCTGTCCCTCATGCTCGTCGTGCCGACATGGAAATAGGTATTCCACTTTGCATCAGTTGTCGGGGTCCGCATAAACTTGACAGTCGTCGTGCCATCAACCTTCACCCAGTTGTAAATCCACCATCCAACCCTAAGACCCCAATGTGTCATCGTCAGCGGCGGGGCTGCTTTGCCCTCCGGAGGATCTCCCTCCGTATCGTCAAACTCGCTACCATAGCCGTTAAAGAAATCCCTAGAATTTTCACTGCCCATTGCAGAAGAGGCCAAACATTCAACTTCTATCTGACGAGAGACAATGTAAATGTTTCGACGCAGTAAGTCACCGGGCTGAGAAGAAGCGCTCATTGTCGGTTGAGGAGACAGTGGTTAGGTGATGCAGAAGACGGGATACTGTGTTGCGCCTCAGGTAGGATGGGTAGAGTATCGAAGATAGAGTTGAACGGCGTCGGATGGTTTTGGCTACTGACTTCAGTGTGAGGGCCGTATAAATGCGAGAGCTTTTTGGAGGAACACGCGTCCTACACGAGGAAATACGCATCCTACATCCTCGAGGCCATTTGTCTAGACTTGGTTCTTTCAATTTAAACAAGGCTAGCAACATACAAGGGTTAGAGCCCACCCGCTCTGGGTGTATCTAAGTAAAACCTATAAGCAAATTTAAATAAATAAATTTTCATTTGCCAAATCTTTATTGATGAATTTCTTTCCGAGGAATGTCTGATTGACAGTAAAAATGCCTGCTTTGAGTCTTGGAGCGTCGAGTAGGTCGTCGACTTCCAACGTCAATTTCTTGTTATTTAGATTCCGATCTCGGGCGAAAGACTTGACAAGCAAATCGCTCCAAAACAGGGTGTAATGGTTCAAGGGGCTGAAAGTATACTTCAATGAATCTTGTCCTTTCCATCAACTGAAACGAATACATACGGCCGAGAGTTTAATTTCCGTGTCTTGGCATTCTGACTCGGTGTTGGTGGAGGGGACAGAGTCACAGGGTGATTGACAATGCGGATTTCAAATAGGTCGGCGTTATAATTCGGAGGGCCTTTGCATGTTTTCACATTTTCAAGCTGGGATCCACCATGCAAAGTGTAAGGTTTGTCCAGCATCTCCGTCACTTGTTTCTTTGCCGTTGTTCTAATCGATCTCTGAGCGGTGGTGACTGATGACTTTGGATCCGGACTGTCACGGAGGGGTTCCCCTACCCGCGCTCTCTTGTTCGGCCGTAGATTTGACTGTGCGAACTGCTCATCCGTCTCATCAAACGTTCGCTTGCCCGTCACTGGCATCGCATCCGTCGTGTCAAACTGACTCTACGAGAACGAGTAGGGATTACTGCAAGTTTTGAATGGTTTCAGCGCTCACCAAATCGGTAACAATCCTTGTGACATGGAACGAGTCTAAATCCACTGAACCTAAGGATGTATTTCTTCAGCAAGTAAATAAATGCGCACCATCTAGAGTATAATCGGCAATTGGCATGCAGAAATTCTCCAACACGCATAATGTCACCCAAGAAGCATGACGAACCTGTCGACGCCATGTGAGTTGGAATTGTATATTAGATTTATTGTTGCTAAAAAATGCTCACGATCAATGAACGAGAAAGGAGTCTGTAATCGATATCTAGTCAGGGTAAGGCCAATCTGTTAAATAACACACTTGGGCAACCAGGGATCATTCATTCCATCACAAAAGAAGTATTCGGCTTTGAGGAAGTCGGCGTCTGTATGCGTCAATTTACCACCGTGCTTAACTTTTTCGGCATTTAGCATGGCTCGTTTCGAACTCAAATCGATACGGTAGGCAAAAGAGAATGCCTACCCCATAACCCCCTTATTGGTGCAGGGACGTAGGGACTGAAACAGGCTTTGGCAAATCGCTGTAAAATAAATCAGGAGAAATTTATGTTCACTCACCCAAACCAGAGAATAGCATGACAAGACTTGTTCAATGTCTAGTTATATAGTTCGTCAATGGGTGTACAACTTGCAAGGCGAGTAGCGTTAACGGCTGCTTGATGCCGACATTTCCGATATCCGATGTCCGATCAGCGCTTCTTTGAAACGATGTGTCGTTTAGCACAACATAAAGAAAAATCATTTATTCGATTGGTTAAAGACAGTTGAGTATAGCTATTCTTGAACTTCGACGTAGTTCGCTGGAAAGACGGCATCAGCAAGGAGTAGATAAAACAAGATGAAGACATACCAGGGAACAACCCAATCCCCCCTTGTGAATTCTTGCCCTGCCACCATTCTTCCGAAGCGGGCTCTATCTCCGTAATCCTATCTCCTTCATGGAAGCTAATTTCGTTATCTTCTGCTGCGTCATAACTAAAAAAATAAATAAGTGTATTAGATGACAGAAATCTGCGATGGAACGTACTCGTATAGTGCGATAGCCGTTATACCCACATCTTCTGGTGGTGGGGTCAACAGCTGGCGAGGAGGTGCTGGCGGTGCAGCCGGAGCCGGCGGAGGAGGCTTAGGTTACTTCGTAAGACGTAAAGTAGATTGTGACACTTAAATTCCAACTCACAGGAGGAGGCGGTGGCGGTGGGCTTGCTGGTTCCGTGTCGGCAGGACTTGCGACAATTTCCACATAGTTTGCTAGAAAAGTAACAATTAGATAATATCATTTGGCATGAAATTGAAGACAATTTACAAGGGAATAGACCAGACTTTCCACCAGGACCGATACCAGACCACCATCCTTCGCCAACTTCTTCTATCTGCTCAATATTTTCTCCTTCAATCAATTCCATTTCGTTATCCTCAGTTGCCTACCAGGGTATTTAGTAAAATTCAACATTAGACCAGTTACTGGACATACCTCATATTCGTAGATCACAATGGCAACAATGCCTTGACCAGGTTGACCTTTGGGTTTGAATTCAGGTTCGGGTTCGGGTTCATTTGCAACAGAAGCCATCTGAGGAAATAAAAATGAGAATAAGATGCTTATTGACAGACAATCACTGACCGCTGTGGCAGGGGGAGGTGGTGGTGGCGGTGGCGGCGGTGGCGGCGCAATCTCTGGTTCTGGTTCATAGTGCAGAACAGCTGTGGGGCCTGGCGGCGGCGGTGGTGGGGGCGGGGGTGGTGGTGGCGGAGGTGGCAGAGGTGCAGCAAACTAGGAAGAACGTAAGAATCAACTATCATAAACGGTAATATTTTCTACCTCAGGCTCCGGCTGTTCCACAAGTGGAGGGTGTGCGAGAACTGGTCTTGTCGCCGCAGGCGGTGGCGGAGGCGCAGCAGGCTAAGGAAAACAAGTAAGAAAACACTTATCATTGATAATATTATTCTTACTCCTGGCCCAGGTTGTTCCACAAATGAAGGATACGCTGGAACCGGCCTTGTCGCCGCAGGTGGTGGAGGCGGAGACGGGGACGGAAGGACCGTAGCAGAGTCTGAGGGAGTCGTCGCACCCACCACGGCACTTACTCCTGCACTAGCTACTGCATGAACAGCACCAAAGTTCCTGGGAGTGCTCTGCGAAACAGACGCCCTCCCGAAACTGGGGGCAGTCGATTTAAACACAGGTTGGGAAGCGGCCGCAGGAGGTACAAAACCTGCTGCACGACTTCTCGCCTCTTCGTCCTCTACCTTCTTTCTTGCCATCGCTTGACGTTCCGACCATGTGAGTTTTTTAGACGCTCCAGTCACAGACGGCGTCGGCGAAAATTGCGTCGGGGTCTGCTGCTCCATAGCGGCGAAGGGATTCTTGAGTTTCTTGGGCGGTGGAAGACTAACAGGTGTCCAAGCGCTCTTGTTCGATTGAATGCGATCTTCTTCAGCTGGTTTGGTAGGAGCATTAGAGATAGGTGGTACTGCTGCTGCTGAGCGAGAGGGTGGCGTAGAACCAAGAGCAGAAAATGCAGGATCGGGTGAAGGCTTGGTCGGTGTCATTGCGCTGAACGTAGGCCGAGTTGTTGCCGGCACAATTGGCGGTCGTGTAGAAGTTGGAGGAGTTGCCATTGTTTTCGTCGTCTTCTCCGCTTGCCATGCAGCTGCGGAACCTGAACTTGCCGCCTTACCATAGAGTGAACCAGCTGAGGAAGCTGGAGCCCCGAAAGTCGGTCGTGTAAGCACCACAGGTTTAGCAGCGGGCGCAGGAGTTTTCTTCAATGCCGCCATATCGACCTTCCCAACAGGTGTATAATTGGTCCCCACTGGTACAATCGGTTCAAATTTACGTGTAGGTTCGTTGCGAGAAGAGTAGTTTGCTCCAGATGCTGCCTCTACGCGTTTCATTATCAAGGCCGGGGCAACGTCACTCTGAGACAACGTTCAGTGGAATAGGTAAAGCCAGAAGAAACCCAGTAGGCACCTCATTTCGAGCGTTTATAACAACGTGTGTTCCACGAAGGAATCGAGAAACTGCGTTTGAATGGGTATGGAATAGACCCTTTTTCACTTCTGGGACACCATCTCCACACCAATTGATCTGAACGAATTTTGAAAGTTTTGTCTGCGAAAAGTATGAGGAAATGCAACGGTTTCCAAAAAAAAAAAAAGGTTGTATCTCACATTCGGGTCGATTACTCTGGCGAAAGCATACTGAATCCTGTAAACTTTGTCAAATCACCGCACAAACGAAGGTACTCCGAAGAAGTCCGACCTTCCATCTGAAAATTCCTCTTCTAGTTCCTCCAGTCCACCGTTCCCGGTTGCTTGAACTTTCAAATCATTGGTACCACCTTCATAGGTGAAAATGGCCCAAACTGCCCCATTCCCACTGATTATATCTTGATACGCATTAGCAATCTCTTTGCTAGAGAGATTGACTTGGAGTGACATCACTTTCCCTGTAATGTAAACTGTCGGTGTTGGTATTGTAACACAGTATAGCTTCATAGACTAACCTCAAATAACACTTCAATGGTGATCTGATAGTAACAAGTCAAATATTTATTGCTCGTCGCTCGAAGACTTCATGTAAACACGTGACTTTGACCTCCCATGTGACACAGTTATGTTACGTAATTAATTCGACCGTAACTTCAAATTCCGTTCTTTGCAAATCGAGTCTCGACGACTTCAAAGGATCTGAGTAGACCTGTGACCGGTCGCCAAAATGAGAAGTCCCTCGATTTGACGGATCTGA
>Ga0307514_10003106_pt1 | contig 16328 bp, 18 predicted proteins | sample 16_EM_MG_FD_203088 | JGI IMG/M metagenome (GOLD analysis project Ga0307514, IMG submission 203088) | Populus trichocarpa ectomycorrhiza microbial communities from riparian zone in the Pacific Northwest, United States - 16_EM | ecosystem: Host-associated > Plants > Roots > Unclassified | place...
GGGTCCGGGTTTGGCCCGCCAAGAGTCTGCGGGTCGGGTTTTTGGCCGGTTCTGGAACCGAACCGACCCGTTTTTGCGGTCCAAACCCGGACCGCTGGCGGGTTACCCGGACCCGTTGCTAACACTATCCACAGACTTAGAGCCTTCTATTAGCCAAAGCTTCCACAAACTCAGAGTTTGCCATCGGCCAAAAGCTTCCCGTGGAAAACTCTACTCCTCCTGAAGTGTGGCCCTCTCAAGCAGGCTCTCAAGCAAGCTATAAAGCAGGCTTTGAAGCAGGCTATCAAGCAGGCTTCAAGGTAGGCTCTCAAGCAGGCTCTCAAGTGCCTGCGGGCCCTCCAGCGGATTCAGTACTGGTGTACCAGCCATGTAGTACAGACAGAAATTGATCCACCACTGGCCACCAGCCGTATATAGTTCCATAGTCCTCTGCACACATCTCTTTAAATCAACTATAGATGTCTATAGAGAGCGCATCATGCAGGGGTCCATGGAAAGTTTGCTATGAGCTGCATGTATGCACATGTGCACGTAGTGCAGCCTATAGTCGATTTGCACTTTAGCCGATGAGTGTGCATAATCTCCAACCATATTCATTAACTCTGAAACTAGCGGAATATGTTTCATTGGACTGGAGATTACTCTGACTTACAGACACAGCAGTCGATAGTTATATGCATGTATACGGAACTTGTCCCTTACCACCTCTGGTGATAAAGACAACCAAGGAACTCCCTGACCAAGGAGAGTGGTTTCAGCCGAAGAATATTGTGACTGAGATAATAATAACATTGGCTGCATTGCGAATAGCGCAAATCTACTATAGATGATGCTACGTGTACACATACACACGTGCAGCTTATAGCAAGCTTCCTGTAGACCCCCACATAAAGCACAACCTATAGTAGTCAATAGGTGATTTATAGAAATGCACGCTTGGGTCTATTGAACTATATATAGCTGCCGGCCAGATATGGACCTATATTTATCTTTACTGCCTGCAGTCATTGCTGTTATACCAGTACTGTACACACATCAGCAAAATGTACTTTAGTCTCTGGAAGCCTCCAGGAGTATCTGAGAGGATGTGGAGTGTATACTTCGAAGCGTCAATTTCAGGGGAGTATCATATCGTCGGAGGGCATTCCGGCAGGCCTTCAGAGTAACTGGAATCTCCCATGACTAGTCCAGGAGTAACTGGGATCTCTGATGACTAGTAAACAAGTACTATGGGAGTGATTGTGATAAGTTTGGGAATATGTTGAAATGCCAGAGAAATTTTTGGGCATACCTGGAACTGTCGCTGAACCAATGTGGATATCACAAACAAGATCTGAGAGATGCCTGTGTTCGTATAGATATTTATGCAGAGGACTGCAGGCGTGATCTGAGACTCTCCGAATGTCTATGAGCAATCGATTTCCTTCAATGGTGAATAGGATGCACGGATTATTGTTCATTATCAATTCTGAATTATTATAGCTACCATCTTCTTCAACATTGTATTTATTGCCTTGCTAAATTATGGTACCAAAGAAAAAGGCAAGTGATTCAAACATAAACGCTGGTACACCAAAATAATAACCCGACTAAACAATCACATGACATCAATCAAACATGGGGTCGATGTCATCCACTAGTTTCCCATCCCATCAGGGCCAACAAATGCAGGAACCCATACTCCATCAACGGCGTAAAGAAGTTGGAGGTGCTCATTGTATGTACTGATCATTTGTAGCTGGTGACTGGCTGAAATTGAATTGCAATGTCATTTGGCTCGATTTGTGATATCTAAGCAAGGTGTAATGCGATGTTAGCTAGCTGCGAATCTAAATGGGATTTGAAAGGCAATATGATATATTCTGATGAAAAAGGGGACCGGCTACCAGGGAAAAGAGGAGTGCCAGAAGTGCTGTGTGGAAAAGAGAAGTGACAAATCGATGCTGCAGAGCGCTGATGGGGATTGAACAACATCCAAACTACTGGAGGAGCGCTGACATGCGGAGGGGGGGGTTAGGAGTGCAGAATGAAATTCAGGAGTACCAATCCAGGTAGAGGAGCACCCAATCCAGGCAGAGAAGCATGGATGGGGATTGGGAAGTGCTCTCCCAGCAGAGCAGTGCCGAAAAGGGGGACAGTGGGTAAGGTGTGTGTGGAATCCAATATAGAAGTGACAACCCGGACCAAGGAGCACCAGTTGGAATTGAGGAGCTTCCATCCCAAGCTGAGGAGTACGGAAATGGGGGTTTACAGCGTGAAATGAAATAGAGTAGAGCTAATCAGGATAGAGGGGATTCAGGAATGTCTATTCCTGTGGAAGAGTGCTGAAAGAGGAGGAATTGACTGTGGAAGGATACAGAAGAGAGTGAATCTAGGCTGATCAGCACCGATGGGGATTGAAGAGCACCTATCCTAGTGAAGTTGCATGACATGGTGGGGGGAGGGGGGGGGGTTGGTAGTGGCCCACTAATGTGTGATTGATGAGTGCAGTGGCTTCTGGAGTAAAATATATTATAGGGGATGGACAAAATATACCTCGATATTCATTTTGAGAAAACATAACTGTGGCCTTCTTCCCACTGGAATAGTCAGACAGTGCACAATGAATAGCTGCAACTACCCGGGCTAAAGTCAGTGGAGTGAGAGGTTGGAAATACTGGGATGTCGTTGGCTGGTACCTCAAGTTACTGGCGGTGAGGAACAATTGATGGTAATTGAGATCAAGTACTTCCATTCGCATGAACCATAATTTTTTATCATCAATGACCTTGGAGAGATATGCATCGTCCAGCAGGATCTCCTTAACCTGAATCTGAAGCTCAGTCTCAGAGCGCAAATCCAACTCGTAACTACAGACAATAGGTAGACATGCCCCATCTGCCATCTGTTCTCAAATGGTACTTATCTTCAGTTTGAAGTATGTATAATTTGGAGCATAGTCAATATTGGAAATCGGATAGAACAGCATTAAACAGAATCGAAGACTTACAGCTTTTCGTGTTTGCGGATCAGTTTTGAGAGATGGATAGCTGGGCAATTGACACACTGATAGTGTACCTGCAGGAGCACCTACAAATGCCTGCTGACGATCCTGAGCTTAAATGGCAAGTTTCCAAGCTTCTTCCACCATCAAGTTGTAACAGCGACACGTGACTATGGCTGGGTAACAGCTATTCTACATAGTCGGCTCGCCACAGGACTTAGATCTCTAGCGATAATCTTACCTATACACCTATTTACTATCACTGTAGTCCACGTTTGCAACTGTATACCTATCATTACCATACGTATGCCTATGAAGCTGAACGCTGGCATACATGCCCTTACACTATTATCGCTTTTTCAGTAAACGGATATGTTTTGCTCATGGGATTTATGAGTTTTACCCCTTTACCGATGCGCCACATCTTACACTCTACAATTGAGATTACAGCCTCAAAAACGACATATCGAAGCATGATTACTGCAAGCACCGTTATTGATCGTTTCATCATCGAATTGAGCACCCTGATGGTAGCGGAGAAGAGTTCAGCAGCAATTGGCGCACGAGACGTGTCGCCCGCAATGACGACAATTTTCACGAGTACAGGATTCGACCTTATCAACAAGAGAAATTGAATACCATTCTTACAAGTCAATTCAGTGCGACCATCAGCCAGAGAAGCTACAATGGACGAAACGCGTCACCGGTAAGGACAACGATTATCACGAGTACAGGATTCGACCTTATCCACAAGAGAAATCGAATACCATTCTTACAAGTCAATTGAGTGCGACCATCAGCCAGAGAAGCTACAATCGACGAAATGCGTCACCGGCAAGGACAACGACAATCACGAGTACAGGATTTGACCTTATGAACAAGAGAAATCGAATATCATTCCTACAAGTCAATTCAGCGCAATCATCAGTCGAAGAACATATAATCCATGGCACGATCTTACCCCTGGATCGGCAATACCGAGAACTGAAGGCGATGTCAACAGACCATTGGGAGTCAGTGCATCGTGTATAACTACAACTCTAGGAACCACAAAGAAGCCTGGAGAACCGCGAAAACAACAAAGGCAATTGGGAGAGTCTCCGAATGGCGGCAACATGAAATGCAACTTCCGACCAACCACCTCTGAACCTGCGGAAAACACTTCTATCAATTCTAATAATTCCAACAATCCCGTTGAGACTCAAGTTCACAAGGAAGCCCGTGATCCTGACGATAAAGACGAAGTTGAAGACGAAGATGATTTAACGCTCCCAGAAACTGCGGATAATCATGGCCGAGACAACATCTTGTCAAAGATCACTGAGGACGACCAAAAGGAGATACTTCAGCATAATCGGATGCTACTTAAACTCGTATTCGAACAATCAGCCGAATGGAAGAAGGAGAGAACCTGAACGCTTTCAGAACTCGACCGTAGCCGAGCTACCGACAGACCAGAGAATCCTGGAAATCAGTCCAAAATCTTTCAGATGGTTGACTCCTTACCGTACTGTGGCTGAGCAAAAGAGCTGGATAATTTCCTCGAAACACTAAGATCAAACTTTGCTTCTCATAAGCACCTATTCACAAGAGGCGATCACCATCAAGGCAACGACAGACGGAAAATATGAACCCATCCAAGTGGGCTAGCGACGTACGAGAGGCCAAGGACCTGTGTTTAGAGAATTTCGAACTCTTCACGAACGAGCTTCAAACGATGTACGGAGATAAAGATTGATGCCTCAATTCAGTGACAAAAGCCATTCAGGAATACCAGTAACTACCGAACAAATCAGTCCGAGTTTATGCCAACCGCTTGAATGCAAATTGGAGGAGAGCCGGTTAGAACCTTATAACGCACGACGTGGTCCTATACGACATGCCATGGGCGGGCCTGCGGCATGCACTTAAGACGAAAGTCAGACCTTGGATCTCCACCGTCAAAGACAGGTTCGACACACTTGACCAACTCTTCGACTGCACGGCGGCCTCGGAGTTTAAACTGGACGACAAAAAGCCCGGGGGACATCAACAGCAAAGCCAAGCAGGGGAGTCTCAGAAAGGTGGCAATAAGAAACATAATTTTCAACCATCTATCTCCGAATCTGCGGAAAACACTTTCGGCAATTCCAATAATTCCGGCACCAGTAATTCAAAATTGGTCAAGTCGAATAAGCCCAGTGGAGGCAGCTGTGCCAACAATATACAGCTCTGTGGCTTCCAATGCAAGTCTATGAAAGCTGAAAGGTAAACTGGCATTATACTCGCTGCGGCAGTGAAGACCAGTATACCTTATTTGCAATCTTGGATGAGATACAACCGCACCGAATCGCCTAAAAATCAAGAGTCACTCTGGAAGGTTGGGCACTAATGTGAAGCCAATATCTATATGGCACACAGAGACCTGATTCAGCGCATATCACCCATGATGTCCTTGTATGAAATATACACGGCAACATGCAGTGAGTCAAAGCACTAATCGACTGCGGCGCAATGAGCATCATGATATCGCCGAGCCTACTTAGGAAAGTCGAGCCACCATATGAAGTAGCATTCACCTTCACCCTGGCCCGGTGATGATGCCTGTAAAGGAGAGCCAAAAGGCAAGTCTCTTGGTTCAGTATTTTGAATACCTTAAACCAGTTGACAAATCAGCGGTTTTAGTTAGTTGTTCCAATGAAAGTATACGACCCAGTCTTGGGCTTGCCATGGCGAGAAACCCGGAAATCGACTGGAGCAAAGGTCAATTGACAGCCCTATGAATGCCAAATGGATTGCAATGGGCAAAGATTCCAGAAGCAGATTGGACAAGTCCTCTGCCGGAACGCAGTGAGGTAATCAAAATGGTGAGCCTTCCGCGGATATACAGTTACTCAGGGCTACTGCATTCGATCATCTCTTAGCTAGTAAGTGGTCAAGGCATTCGCCAAATGACTTGGTGAATCTCAAGGGTTGCTGAGAGCATCGCTGGAAGGCATCACAGAAGTGAGAGAAACCCGAGGATGTTGAATGTGAAAGTAGGAGCAGCGGCGGTAGTTGTGGCAGAAGAGCGACACAGTGATGGGGCTTGAATGACTGCTACAGGCTGTCCGAGACACGAAGGGAGAAACTGGCCAATGGGGGTGGTCTATTGCAACGAACCGTCTGATCCAGCCATCCCGGGTCCCCTCCTTATCTCCACTCTGCCAAAGCACGCTACAATGCAGCCAAGGCTAATGAGAATAGGAACAGACATAGTTAACGTGGAGATGGTAACAGATGATGGTGGTTGCATCCCAGCACAATATAAAGATTCACAATTTCAAGATTCACAATATCGAGAATTGTCGTATCCTCGTGAGATACAAAGACTATGTGGATGTATTCAGCGAAGATATGCCAACTCGCACACTGCACCAATCACGGCATGCAATGGGAATTTGTGAGGAAGAGCGATTCTGGTTTGAGGAGTGTAGGAAGAGTGTGAAAGGAAATGACAGGGTAACCTGGCCGTGAGGAACCACACACATTGTGTGGATCTACGAAATCTCAGAAAGAGCGAGAGGGACCAAGAGTTGGGAAAGATAGATACCGCCTGCGGCAGCACCAATCTCATTTGCAAAGAAGGACGGCGGACTGTGGCTGTGTGTGGACTACTGAGCACTCAACAAAGCCCCGGTGAAGAACCGATATCCACTCCCACTGATCTTGGAGATGCTCACCAGGACCTCAGGAATTCCTATCACCTCATCTGAATCAAGGAAGGTGACGAGTACAACACCGCGTTTCGCACCCAGTACAGGCAGTTCGAGAACCGAGTCATGCCGTTCGGGTTGACAAACGCACCAACTACCATAGTACCAAGGTACAAGACCAAATACAGGAGATAATTCGTCGGCAATGCAATGACATTTAAAGAGAGGGATGACTCTACCGGAGGTGCCAGAATTAAGTACCAGAATGCACTTAACAACAGAGAAGTCCAGCGGCGATAAATGCACCCAGAGAGCAAGAATAAGCGTACCAGAAGAATCAACACATGCACCTAGCATCCGGAAGATGATAAGCCCACCTAGAAAATTCACTGCCAAAGCCTGAATGAGACGATGAAAACAGACCAAGCAGAGTCAACCTTGGCGAAGAGAAGTCTAAGGGTTAATGATAAAGTAAGTTGAAACATGAAGCTAGTCGAAGCACGAAGCAAGTCGAAACACCAAGCAGGTCAATGACCAAAGCGAGTCAAAAAGCAAGGTCAAAGCATGTGGAAAAATGAGACGAAAGCAAGTGCAAAAATGAGACGAAAGCAAGTGGAAAAATTAGACGAAGCAAGTGGACCAAGACCAGCCAAAAGACAAGCAAAGTCGAAGACCACCACAGTCCAGAGATGAAGGCTGCCAAAAGACGCATTGGTCAACAAAGATTACCCAAAGTCTACCAAACTTCATAATTCTACCGACCCATGACGGCAATTAACAACTGATTTGAGTCTTAGTCGTTGACGGAGCAACAAACTTCAAAAGGGGGGATGACCGTGTCAAAAATGCGTCCCACAGACAAACCAAAAGCCCACCCGGAGGCAGTCTACCGAGACACACTGAGAAGTCGACCGAGAAGTCGACCGAGAAGTCTACGGAGAAGTCCACCAGTCAAGTCCTACCAACAGGCCACAAGCCCACCGGGATGCAATATACTGAGACGCACCGAGAAGTCGACTGAGAAGTCTACCGAGAAATCGACTGGCAAAGTCTACCAAGTTGACCAAGATTCTACTGAAGCCACATATCGAAAGCGCAACCAGAAGTCAACTGTAAAGTCTACCAAGCCAACGAAGATTCAATTGAAGACTCCTTTCGAGAGCGCAACCATGAAGTCGACCGGATGGTTATCGAAGCGGACTTCCAAAGACGACTACCTAGTCAACTCGCATCTAGAAGTCAATGCCACTTATCAATGACTACTGCTTCAGAGATATTCGTCGAAGCACTGCACAAAGGCTCAAGAGAGCGCAGGCACAATTGAATTTGGTAAGTATAACCAACTTGAGAAAAGCTCACTTTTTAGATGTCCACTAATGTGACACAACTACACGCGATGCAGTTGACGTATATGATTGACTGCTATGACCGATGCCGGCACCGGAAGCTCCCATTGATGCCAAGTCACGAGCGGAAGCTCTACCACCCTGATAATTTCAACAAAGACCTACACCGAGATACAAACTATGCGAGTGATGGTCGTTGCAGCATGGGTTAGAAAGTTGAGATAATGGAGGACGGGATCACTTTTGGATGTTTTCTTGTTTCTCTCTTCTCTCTTCTCTTCTTCTCTTCTTTGGATCTCGGCCCGGTACAAATGGCGTCGGCACAGGTCTTTACCACCAGCCAAAGGAGGTGGAGTCTCCCAGTGCGCCGGATTCACTGAAGGTCCCCAGTGAGCAGTACGGAACGGTAGCAGGACTTATGATTTGGTACGAGTATATACGGAGCATGACTGTATAATGCTTTCTTTTCTTTCCTTTTCTCTTATACAGTTCATGCAGCCCAGGAGGTCTGCGCCTAAAAAGGGGGATAATGTAATGATGACACGTGACTGTGGCCGGGTAATGGCCATGCTATATAGTCAGCTCGCCACGAGACTTAGATCTCTAGCGATAATTTTACCTATACACCTATTTACTATTACTCGAGTCCACTTTTGCAACCGTATACATATCATTACCATACGTATGCCTATGAAGGCAGACGCTGGTGTACATGCCCTTCCACGAGTACTTGTCATTGGAAAATATCTGCGAAGGAGTCTTTGTGAATCCAATTGCTTTGATGAACCTTTTCACTACCTCAAAAGTAGCCTTTTGGTGTTGGGGAATATTCTGATCTGCACTGGTTTTGGGTTGTGGCGCATTCTGGTCTCTACTAGACTTGGGTTGCAGCAGCACCTGGGCGGATGGTGCATAGTCACACTCGGATGGTTTGTTGAGGAGGGCTGCCTTTTGGCATTTGATTAGTGGTGGTGGTGCCATTGACCCAGGTGGTTTTCAGGAATTTGGAAGCAGAGGGTGCGGAATAACAGCCTCGACCCGGCTTAGTTTCTTTGGCAATGCAACTCTTGTAGTTCGTAATGACTCGTCCTGGCGTGCCTGGCTTAGAAGTGAATCCTCCTTCTGGTGATTCAAATTGTCTTCTTCGATGTCGGATGATAAGGTGGACTCTCTGGTGTCATTACTTGTGCACTCACTTTCGTCATCACCGATGTCTTAATTGGTATTGTCATCGTGCTGTATTGATGAAATTGGTGATATTAGTCATCCGCAAAATCATGCAGGAAGGCAGTTAATTGGAAGGTAAACATTTGATGGGAAATGAAGATTGGCTGCTTTCTTGAACGTAAGTGCTCTCTCAAGGTGTGCTTCTTGATTTTTCTGGGAATAGTGATTCGTCACCTGGCTGGGTATAGGTTCCATTTGCTGTAATGAAGATAGACAGTTGGGGAATGTGGGAGAGAGTGTATAAGCAGAAAATATAAGATTAAGTGCAATACAATAACGGGAAAAATGGTGCAAGAAGCTGTACATAGTTGAGGAGGATGCAATTTGAGCTACGCCTTGAACGATTCAGGTGGGATGACTTCAATGGTTAATAGTTACATTGAGGATGGCTGTCCGGCATTGCGATTTGAGATGTTGTCAGGTGTATTGGAATGGATGGATTCTTATGGCTGAATATTAGAAACTCCTATCAACAACACTCTGTATGGATGCATGAATTGGAGATTAGCCAAAGGCAATGCACATAGAATACAACCAGACACACCTGAATGAGACACACTGGAAGACAACTTGCAACATTAACTAACCCTTGGTGCTGGCTAAATGTAACACTGAGAACCTGAATGAAAATGTATGCCCCTGCATATGACTTCTCCATACGAAGCAACTATATGTGAATGCTCGAGCATCTGAGGTGACGGCATGGCATAGAATTCGTGCAGCTTTGAGAATCTTCAGAACTCGATGAGCGATGGCTGAGTTGCAAGGGGTCATACTCAGTTTGTTATCAATCAAGGAGAATTATGAATCTCTGTATGGGGTATATCTGGCGCAAGGACACATGTATATTCACGATAGTCTATTGTACCAGGATGCAAGTGCAGCTAAGTCAGTGGTTGATAAGGCAATATTGTAAACATACATTCCCCTTCGTGTGTTTATCTGGGCCGTGTCTGCAGAACATCCATCACAACACTGTTGATCACAATGTAGGAAGGTGTGTATTTAGAATACGAAGGAAAGATACACGCATAGAGATATGGGCGTAGAGAGAATATGGTCAGGTACAATGGAGGATTCAGAGGTAGTCGTATGGATTCAAGCACTCATTGATGCCAAGATTGTTAATGAACAAGTCATAAATACTCACTCACATTCTGATTTTCTGCCTAATACGAAGTAAGTTGCACACCGTGAAATCACATATTCATTATCTCCCTACTACAATAGAAACCTAAATAAATATTGAGGTTGAAAGCTATATGCTGTGAGAGTATGAATGTATAGAGAGATGTCATCTCACACTGGATGGAGGAATGATAATTGCATGCATGCAGTTTGGGGGAATTGAGGTGCACTGAAGATTATGTGGTTACAATAAGATTCATTTGCTGGGGATTGCAGGATAGTGTTAGCAACGGTTCCGGGTTACCCAGCTTCGGTCCTGGTTGGAACCGGAACTGAGACCCCGGTTTGGGTTATGAACCGCCAAGGAACCGAACAGGGTGAATAGCGACAAGTTGTAACCCGCACCGGAGATCGAAGTGTGGGTTTTTGGCCGGGTTAGAACCCGACTGTGGTTTCAACGTTACGGTTCCCACAGTGTTGGCTGCAATCAAGTATTAGAGTTCTGATCATATCATGACATGATGAATATGTAGATTGTGCAGTTCTATAAGCTCTTTCACTTCCAGCATTCAGATTTGCGATTTGACTGATATTCGTTGAGTGGCTGTGGAATAAGGGTAAATGTTAAGGGAAATTTGCAGGTTTTCGATAGTGACTCAACGAATATTGGTCCGATCGTGAATCTGACTGCTGGAGCGGACAGCGCGCCTTAATCTGCACAATCTACATATTGATCATGTCACAATATGATCAGAACTCAAAATCTTAAATGGAGCCAAAGTTGAGCGGTTGAAATGCCGGGTTTTTGGGGGTAAAACTGGCCCAATTGAAACGGTCTGGGTTTTCATGTGGTAAAACCCATTTCAACAGTTCGGTTCCGGTTCCAACCCTAACCCGGAACAGTCCTAGTGGGTTGGAACCGTTGCTAACACTATTGCAGGCTCACCTTACTCTAACAGTTAATTGCAATCTTCAAAGTTGTGTTTTCTTTAGTGGAGCATTCAAGAGTCGCTCTCTTCGAACTTCTCTCATGATAGAAATCAGTTCATATAATGTAAGTTCCGATATGAGCTTTGGCGGCCGAAACATGTGTTTAGTCAAAATCGAGTTAAGTCTGCATTCAAAGCATTGAGAAGTTAAGTCTTTTTAAACAAGAGCGGTACATAGGTGAGCAGGAGTTGCCGGCCATCATGTAGAGTCACTGAGCAGAATCTGTGTTTTGAAATTCTCACTCTCAAACTGCAGCTATTTTAACCTTACAAGATGCTGCAGAAGCTATTGTAGAATTTGGAAGCCGAGGTCCAAACATACTACTTAGGCAATATCAAGTTAAGTGAGGTTGATAATTGGCCAGGTCTATGCATGTATGCTTTAGTTGTGCAGGGCTAGCTTTCTCCAATGGACAGCTGACACGGAGCAAACAGTTTAAGGCATTTTAGCGGCAGCCTTCACATACCGATCAAGTATTGATTGATATATTAGCTGAGGGCATGCGGGATGGGCCGCCTGCATCTAAATGTGCACCGTTTTGAGAGATGACAATCTGTGTGCACAGCATCCACTGATTCAAAGCTGAAGAAAACATGGTGAGAATGAAGCAAACTAAAATAAAAAGTGCACTGTGGCGTGGAGTACATGCGCTTTGAAGGCTTATTGTTGCTGTTGAGGCGTGCCTGATCTGGAATGAGACATTCATCATGAGTTGCAGCTTGCCAAAGTTGGCCTCATAGAAATCCAAGAATGTCATTCTTGACTGGATTGCAGATCTCAGTTGGGCCTGAACATCAATTATTGGCCTGGACATACTCTGCAGTGACAGGTACAGCTTGGCCATGAATACCAGAGCTGTGTCTCAGTGTGTGATGCTTTGGGATGTCAATCTGAGGTGTGTCCAAACGGCTATGATATTCCTGCACAAGCTGCGGCTTTGCCACGAATAAATGAGCCCATGTTTTATATTCGGACGTAGGTACTCAATAATTGTGTTGACAGCGTTGAGTGTGGAATAAGATTGGCAATTATGTAGTGACGGTCATGAAGATATGTGTCCAGGACTCTTCGGTGCACCTGAACTGTGAGGATATGCCAGATATTACTGTGGAATTGCCACACATAAGTGAGCCATGTCTCAAATTCTGACACAAGTACTCAATATCGCCTAGGCAGTCAGCATGCGAAATTGGATTGGCAAATATCCGGTGCTGGATGTGTTATAACATAACTCACAACATATACTGAACATTCTTCGGTGCACCTGACGTTCAATCATATGGCAGCAATTGCTGCTGCGTTGGCGGGAATGGGACAGCCGGTATTTCATATTCTGATGCAGCAACTCAATATCGCCATGATTTACTTTATTGCCAAATTGGATTGCCAAATCTGTAGTGTGCAATCTATCTAAATGGGACTCATGACATATGGCCAGGATTCTCCGGTGCACCTGAAAGTGGTTGAATTGTGCATTGATTACTCTTTTGACTTCGAACTGTGTACGTGGCCACCGGTTTCCGGTGCACCTCAAAATCACTACTGATGAATGATTTGATGCCCTTTGCTGCAATATTAGCTAAATTTGACTCAGGCCATGTATTCTGAGATAGGCCAGCCTGGGAACTTGTAATTTAGCTTATCAATTGACTTTATCTCTTATTAGTCATTAATAATATCAATCCAGAACGCCAATGAAATCTACTAGTAATAATCAAGAACGCCACTGAAATCCCACTTGAGCAATTTCTGATTAAAGATACCTCAACTCCAACATCAGAACTTTGATTTACTTTAAAATGACAGGGAGACAGGATTCATTTATGCAGCATAGTGTGCCTTACAAATGACCTGTTTGACTATTGGCATATATTAAGAAGATTACATTGGTTGAATGTCTAAAGAGGCTTACCTTGATGAAGCTTTTATAACAATTGAAGATAATAGCTCATCTGACTGAAAAGTGTCTCCATTCTGTGACAGCTGCTTCATATGGTCATTACCAGACTACAGAATAAGGTAAATGATGAATGTTGTGATATTTAGTTGATACATAAAGCCATGCAGGACTCTCATTTGGACCACTGCAGAGTGTGGATCGAGATCACTCGTATGGTTATCATAGCCACCAGGACCCATGCTCAGTAAGCATCAGTGTTATACTCTGTCTTGCCCTAGCCAGACGACTCATGCAAATGCCTGCTGCTGCTTGTTCAATACCCGGAACTTCTGAGATATTACACCAAGGATTGCTGCAGTACAATTGAGGCCAGTCCTGCCCACTTTGGGTGTTGTTACGGATACGGAGTCATTGCATGAATTCTAGAATTAGAGCTGCATTTCTGTACCTTCATCATTGCCCATTTCTGCATACATGTGGAATATATCCACCTCATCTGCAAAATACATGGTTAGCCAATACTTCAAATGATGAACTTGGCCAGGAAGATGACAAAATAGCATAGATTTTTGTGGAGCAGGTACACTGGGGAGAGCATTGTCATGATTCTTTTGTACCAGAAGGAGGGCCTCACTTAATGGGTTGTATTTATCAGTTTCGGGATACTCCGCAGGTTTGTTGAGAAGCATTAGCAGAAATATCTCTCTCAGCCGTCGGATAATTGGTGAATCCTCCCCAGTATGGAGTTGCCATTCATCGTACCATTGTCAAGAAATGTTGCTGCAATCCTCCATATCTCCCAATACGAACGAGAAACATGCATGGTGCAATTGATCAACCCTGCATGCTCCTGAAGGACCACCCGAAGTGTAACTCTTCACTAGGGCCTTCAGTTTTGCTTGCTAGTCTTCGGTCCACTCAAGATCAATTAGGTGTAGATTCTGCTTTGGTATCCACACTAGTGGTTTCCTGTTGGCAATTGCCAATTCTGACCACCTCCGTATTACCAAAGGGTTTGCAATCTGTATCATCCCGTGTGCTGCATCTTGTTGAGCTTCTTTGTCATTAGTCTGGATGGCATGCATCAAACTCTTCACTGCAGAATACATTGCATCTGCACCATGCTTTTCGATCACCGTATCATCCTCTGGATTATCAGGTCCGCCTGAAAACAGCCACATCGTCTGATAACAACAGCCATCGAGTGAATGGAATTCAGCTGTAGCAGTGACTTGAAGTTTGAATCCAATTTTTGCAGTCATTGCAATTTGCCAGCCCACACTGTTTTTAGTCTTGTATCGATGGGACTCATCAAAAATCCCAAAGCTCCATTCACAGTAGGAGAGTTGGTCGTTGCTTGATGGTTTCACTCCAGATGTTGAGGTATTATATGACACAAGGTGGATATTCCATTGGTTTTCTGCCTCATCAATACTGGTGTTCAGATCCTTGTGGGTGAGATTTGCATTTTCACCCTGTGACAAGTTGACCAGTTTGATATTGGTTCCATGTATTATCTCGTCGATGATAGTCTTGAAGGTCTCTGCCACTGCGGACATTGTAACCACCAGAATTGGTTCAATGGCTGATACAAGTGCTGGATGCCCGTGAGGTGGTGATGTCTGGATCTCCAACACGTGGCAGGGCATGGAATTCAATCTCTTGAGCGGATACCACTCCCATTCTTCACTGACAATGCTGGGAAAGTCGTTGTGCGCCAAAATCACCCACTCTTTAAGGGTATTCCCCCATAACATGGACAGTGGCAACCCAATTACAACTTTCTCAGGCACCAATTTGCAAATCATTGCCGCAGCAACTGAGGTGAAAGTCTTTCCAAGACCCATTTCATCCGCAACCAGTACTTCTGGCGTATATATTCCCAAACCCACCTCCTCACAATGAACCATACATCAGCACAATGTATTTTAGTCGCTGGGAGTCTCCAGGAGTGTCTGAGAGGATGTGGAGTGTAAACTTAGAAGCGTCAATTTCAGGAGAGTATCAGACCCTAGGAGGGCATTCTGGCCGGCCTTCGGAGTAACTGGGATCTCTGATGACTGGTACGAGAGCACCATGGGAGCGGTTGTGAAAAGTCTGGGAGCACCTGGGACTGTCGCCCAACCAATGCGGGAATCCCAAACTAACTCTGAGAGATGCTGGGTTCTTATGGATATTCATTCGAAGGACTGCAGGCGTTATCTGAGATTCTCCGGATGTACATGAGCAATCTCCACGTATGATGCATAGATTATTGTTTATTATCAACCTCTAAATCATACTATAGTACCCAGCACATCTCATCAACATTCTATTGTTTGCATCGTTACATTAAGGAAGAACCAAAGAAAATGGTGAGTGATTCAAAAATGGTAAAACAGAAACAGTAACCCAACTAAGCGATCGGAATGATATCAATCGAACATAGTCTCAATGTCATCCACCAAATCTCCCATCTCATCAGGGCCGACAAACGCAGGAACACACAATTCATCAATGGCGGAAAGAAGCTGGAGGCACTCCTTATATTTCTGAATGATTCGGACCTGGTGAGTGGGTGAAATTGAATTCCAATGTCGGTTGGCTCGATTTGTGATATCTAAAAGGGTTGGAATTGAGGTTAGCTTGCGGTGAATCAAAATGGAGTTTGAAAGGCAATATGATGAATTTGGGGGAAAAAGAGGTGCGCCACAAGGAAAGGAGGAGTGGCTGATGTCGTGTGAGGTGGTCAAGGGGAGTGCTGATGGTGATGCAGAATGAAATTGAGGTGCGCAAATCCAGGCCAAGGATCGCCGGCGGGGATTGAGCAGCGTCTATGCAGCGGAGCAGCCCATCCATGCTGAGCAGCGCCGAAAGGGGAGGGAGGTAAAGAGTCTGGAATGAAATAGAGGCGCTCCTAATCGAGGTTGAGGAGGGGATTGAGGAGCGCCCATCCTAGAGGAGGAGCGTGGACAGAAAAGGCAATATGGAGCGCTGAATGAAATATCGCAGCACCAATCCAGACTGAGGAGGGCTGAGGGGATTGAGGAGCGCCGATGGGGATTGAGGAGCGCCTATTATAGCGGATGAGCACCATTGGG
>Ga0307514_10003107_pt1 | contig 16327 bp, 5 predicted proteins | sample 16_EM_MG_FD_203088 | JGI IMG/M metagenome (GOLD analysis project Ga0307514, IMG submission 203088) | Populus trichocarpa ectomycorrhiza microbial communities from riparian zone in the Pacific Northwest, United States - 16_EM | ecosystem: Host-associated > Plants > Roots > Unclassified | place...
GGTTTCTTCACTATTCGCTTAGTAATACATAAAGTTTCTTATATCAAAGTTGTGGTTGGTCAATGTCGCATGAGCTGCCAATGATATTGAAGATGTAGGAGAGGAGATTTATGAGTGTATTCCCCCAAGCAAACCTTCCAGAGTTTATTAATTCTGTGGATGAAGTGGTGGAGAATTCTCCGAAGGAGGAGGAGCAGCGCATTCTAGATACCTACGAACCTACTCCTGTCCATGAGTCGGACTCTGGTGCAGATAACATCCAAGATGTACCTGTTATTCCTTATAAAACTGCACTGGAAGGCCTTGAAGCCCTCCGTTTCTTTCGTCTCAAAAATCCCCCATGTCAATTTACAGAAAACCGAGCAGCTGGAAGGCCTGTTATATCGAGGAAAAAGGGATATTGAGAGCCTACAAGGCATGGCCCGGCAGAGGCAGCATCAAACAACGCTCACGGAATTTTTACCCTCAATCGGAAATCTCTTAGTTTTTGTCAGCCCTGTTTCCACCCTTTGAAGGTTTGGGTGTACCCACGGAGCAACAAGCTGCTTAAACCCAGAAGTTATATGCCTCCGCCGCCGCTAGGAACAATTAAGCATACATTTACGGATCTGTTCACTCAATATCATCTCGCTCGCCCTCTGCTTTTATTCCGCTGGTAACGCTACTCGATCTATACTTCCGTACTCTATCTACGTTAGTACCATAATGCTATTCTTCACACCTTTATATCCACTTCAATAATCATAGACGAAAGTGGATGCGCCGTACCGTACCTACTTATCGATCTGGCAAAGAGAGGATTGCGGACTACACATTAACCGTTGGCTGACCCTGGTAAACAGTTATTTTGGGAAGAAGATGGGTCAGTATTTGGTTGGTACTTTGAGGAACTGTGGAGTGCGGAGGATGGCCGCGGTGATCTGGGATACTACGTACATAACCTGGGTTGACTTGCGATGGGTTGCCGTGCGATGGGTTGCCGCCCACTGATTGATTATTGAGAGTTGGTAGTTTGTTTTTGCTGTTGCAGTGCAATAATAAGTGTTGAAGTGAGCATGCGGAGTGTTGTTTGGGGGGGAGTGTCGTTTAAAGAATCATGGGAAGTGTCATTTGTTTGGATGATGCAATGGTATAGGAGAATGAATGCTATATGAGTTTCTCTCTTTCTTTGTATTTGACGGCGTTGGGGGACCTTAAGAAGAATTTACTTAAGCATGAAAGTTTATCAGTGCTTTAGTTGTCTTTTATCCCCCACCCACAACCTACCGAGGGACTTGTGCCAACCAGACAGACTACAGGCCCAGCGCCTCAAAATACAATTACTACTTACTCGTATTAATTCACCTATTTGTTGGCCTTTACCTACGCACTGGTGAACTTCTTGAGCACTGGGCAAATACGCTATACAAGTTACCTAGCACTTCGGCGGGAATTACACAGCTGCAGTGCATGCGTTCCGCCTCCACGTCCAGCACTGCCCCCAGTACTTGGGCCCTAGCTAGAGTCTGTCGAGTCCTCCTTTCCCCGCCAACTTCATTTCTCTCTTTGCATGTTTACACCTACATCTGCAGCTCCAGATCCTCCTGCGGCTACTGCATCGGCCAACACCACCGGTGCCTGTCCCACTGGCTTCCTACGCAGAACGAGGGTCCCAGCTACCTACTGCCTCTCTGCCCCATGACACTTGGAAGGTACCGAAATGTCATTCAACGATACAGCTACTGGGTGGATAGCCTTTTTATATCTAAGCAATCTTTTAATATTGGTCTTGCGTTAGTATCTCCCTGAACCCCTCTTCAGTACAATTTTTCTCTAACACGCTATATGCTATGTTCAGGGCATCCTTTTTTGTTTTCTTTTAAATACTCATTACTCATGTCCAGTCCTGAGAGAACTAACAAGCCACCCCGAAATATTCGTAGTGCCTACTTCACCCACCGAGGTTCGAGGCCAGTCCGCCTCGAACATGGCAATCCCACTAGTAGTCAAGATGCTGCTCGGCTCACTATTGGGTTTTTTGGCTGCTGAAGCAAGTATGGATGATAAAAAAGAGGAGAGGAAAGAGAAGCGTGAAGATGAGTAGGGGCAGAGAGCGAAACAGGTTGCAGAGAAAAATGTCAAGCGGAAATTCCAAATGTCAATGTAGAGGGCACTGGCAGCGGCGGAGAAGGTGCAGAGGGCAGGGCGAGAAGGAGAGATGGAAGGCCGATTTGCTGTTGGGAAGAAAGAAGATGCAGGAATACATGGCTACGAATTGGAAAAACATGGTTTGAATTTGAAATGCAGATTCAGCTCGAGGAGCTGAAGAAAAGTGATTCCATAGCTACATCAATTGAGTGTACAATTGCTTGCTTGCTGGTTTGTTTCCTTGAAGGACTATTCTGACCACAGTTATAGAGACAAAATGACCGAGTAAAGGCGTTTTGCGGGACCTGCCATTCCTGCATTTGTTATATTAGCAGACCTCACGACCCACTGCGGCTTTCGACAGAAGGCACAACATAGAAGACAAAACAAGTAATACGTTGAAGTTTACAAGAAGCCTACAACCTATACTACTCTATTCATCGGCTTTGTTCATCCCACCCCCCTTCACTACCCTACCCTACCCATATCCTGTAATCACCCTACCAGCCTCATGTGCTCTTCTCTTACTAAGCCTGTAAACCAACTCTTGTAATCTACAATTTATAAACCAGCTGGTACTTGCCCCTTGTGGAATCTCAAGTTCACACCATGGAGTATTGTCCGATGTTGCTGGCAGAAGCTTTTAGTTGGTCCATATGTACAGTATTTATACTATTTTTATGGTCAGTTGCCTGCTCCTTGAACCACCATTCCCCAATATTGCGGGTGAGCCTGAAGAAATATACCCAGTGATACAAGAAAAATAGATGCGTTAGTAGATGCACTGGTGGAGTAAAAGTGTGCTAAATAATGCCACCAGATGGACTCCTTCTAGAGTAACAGTAAAGTTGCAGGGTGGTTGGTTACCAGTGTGAGTGGCACAGAGTCGCACAATTTAGTGGCATATTTTGTGCCTTTGGGATGACATTAGTACTGTCACTGCAGTGAGCTTTCCACTGACTCTGGATGTAGTTTTGGTGCTTCACATGAGGGTCGCGGTTTCACTATGGCTTCTTTTGTCGGTGTGTAGGAATTTACTGATTCCCACGTCGTCTGATACGTAGTAATTTAGCAGGATGGTGATTACTATCATACTGTTCCCAGTGTGGTGACTAAATTCGTGTAATGATAGAAGACAATAGGCTAAAGACTCCCCTCTCCACCACGAAGGCACTGCCTCTTATATCATTCATTCACTCACACATTCCGTTTTCTCCTTGCACAATCCAAACGACACTTCCCAACGGCATACACTTCCCTCGGCATCTCACATTCCCCCACGGCGACATCTCTCACAACGGCATCTCTCACGACGGCATCTCACATGATATATTCCCCACGCCAGCATGATTAGTTATCCCAACACGGTTATATTTTATCTTTATACATACCCACACGTCTTTTCCGCTCCACCTATCTTTCTCAACAAAGAGAAGGGGAGAGTTGAGAATTAGGGATGTGGTTTATTATATATTCTAGAGTCCCTCAAGTCTGTTACCCAGCCTGGAGCACTTTTTGACCAATATGTCTTAAGCTGCCCGTATTGTACATAGCATAAGCAAACCTTCCATGCTACAACAGCGATAGGGATATGTAATTGAATGTTCTTCTGAACAACTAGAATTCAATTGATAACCTCCACATGGGGGCTTGGGCAAAGGATGAACAAGTCACGTTACTCCAAATTCATAATATACAGACTCAGATGCTGAAATAGATACTGATTATCTCAAAAACGTAAGATTTAACAGAATAACCTTAAGCACTAGGCCCAACATGGTAGTCACTGCCATATTAGGTATTAAGCTGCCGAGAGTACTTAGTTAAGTTTAGCCTCCTTGTCACGTCATACACATATCCGAGATTCGCACCCCAATAATAAATCGGCCTGGACACGAGATCTACCACACAAAGTTCTAGTTACGTTGTTTAATTCAGAATTGTCTTGGCAGCGAACCAACATTCAGAGGACTGTTAACAATATCAACCAGACCAATGGATAAGGTTACGGACAATTTGCTACCTGTGTATTTGCGATTAGACTGGGAAATATGATTCTTACTTGAACAGACCATGAAGGTATACTTTTACATATCTAATTGCTCATGAGATTTATCACTGGTGATGTCTTTAATAGCAGCTTTGATATCGCTGGCGCCAATTCTGAATTTTTACTAGACAGTGGGTGCTTGGGGATATCGAGCAAATTCACAGGGTCAACTTCCGCAAGGAGGTATACTTAGATCTGTCATGAGTAATGAAGAATTGGTCGACCGGCCTTACTATTCTTGACATGAGAATTAATACTCCAGCTACACAAGCATACCTAAGGATAATAACGTACAATGCCTAACTTTCAGGTCTCTACCCATTCAAGCACACGCACTTGCCAAAGGGGCCTGAGGATATGAAAACAGGGGACTGAGAAAACACGAATGGCTGCTGGTATCGTATCGGGGCAAAGGTGACGTCTAGACTTGCTTTGACTATAGCTATCCTATCCACATAGTCAAGAGAGAACAGCTGGAGTTAATGAGAGTGGTGCAGGAGCTTTACATACTGGGAAATTTTGACCTCCTTTGATCACAATATTCCAAAGAATACCTTACCTACCACCCCCAACCACCTACTTTGTGGAAGCAGTACTGCCAAAGAAACACTCTATTAGTAGATAAGGTGCTTAGGTACCAATAATTTCTGCCCACAAGGTGCTGGAAAGCTTGAACCCAACGAGTAGCCGCTGGGTAATAGAGCATGTCTCTCTGTATAGTCTGATATGGGCAGTTGCAGACTAGTGGTAGAAGAAGGGCAAGGAGTGTAGATCGGAGCGGGTTGGGGGAAATGACCCCCGTGAGGGAGGGGGGTTTTTTTTTTTTTTTTAAGGAATCATTAATCGCATTCACCCTATTAGAGGTGAAGGAATTGATTCACCAGCTAGTGAGATATATGGACTGGCCTGTTGTCATCTGTTTGATGCCGCACAACGGTGCCATCTTTATCAAGGGTCCAGACTTATCATGGGGAAATGACACAGGGGCGATAATATCTACTGGCTTGCTGCTCTCACAAAGCATTCGAACCTTAACAAAGCGTGAGGCTAAGCAATAAGATGGGGCCCCATACATATTTGGGACTACAGGCTATATATTAGAGTGGGAGTTTGCAATAGGTTGGAAATATAATAGCTATATATATGGCGTTATATTCATCCTAGCGAGTTGGCCTTCAAGTTGACACCAGACAAAGTATTTAGTCATTCAAGCTACTAACTCACATGAGCAGCCATATTAAAAACCTTTCCATTCGTGGGATAGCAACCACATAGACCCACGTACTAGTACAAGTACGTAAACTCAAAGTTATTCTCTGTTAGTCAATAAGCTATGCTCCAAGTTGTTTCACAATTGTAGTTAAACATTCTCCCCGAACAGCCGGGATGATGTGCCTCCAGTGAAGCAGGACCCACCAAGTACGCGCGCCTGTGTGAGCCCTGTGCTGAACTCTTATATATCTGCTTATTGAAAGTTATGCTCGCGGGGTTAGCTTAATTTTCCTGGAAGGCTGTATGATAATTATCTGGGAAAAACTCCTAATGGGGAAAACGTAACTATGGCAAAAACCATGGCAAAGGCTTTCCGAAATCGATTCATTGCTACCTCTAATATTAATAGGATTCTACCCATGTAAGAATCAGATTACCCAAAGATCATGGCAGGTTACAAGTTGCAGTTAAATTGCCTAGTACTGAGGCTACCCATAGATCTAGATATGTACTTGAACATTGCTATTTCAAGAAGTATCTCAAGCTAGCACTTACATAAGACGCCCCCTAAGCAATAATTTCACTTTCGTCGATCCTATGCTTCCTGTCAATTACCAGCCCTTGGTATTCATTCAGTTATCAGCCACATTATCCCATTATCTCCACAACCCCAGTTGTCAGCCTTGAGCAGAAGCATTGAAGCTTACGGAGATGCAGCTCGAAGCGCTACAAACACGCGCACAAGCAAGGAACTTGGCTGCTTTAGGTGGGGGCTTAACGGGAGCGGTGGGTGGGAGCCTTGGTTTAGGGCAGATTCTATGTGCAAACAGGATATCCCTTAGTCATATCATAGTCGGGATCTCAAGTCCAGGAGACTGTATATGGCTAGGGGAACCCAAACAGATAGGTAACGTCAGTGGCAGGGGGCGGTGAAAGGGTGTGGTGAGGTGGCCAATCAGAGATGGGGCACGTGGGCTAGGGCCTGGGAGTGTAGTTCTTGCAAGTGAATAATAAGGATCAGAGTGAAGGAGAGGCTCACGTCAGGGAGAGAAATCAGGAGGCTGTGGGAGGCTGCGACTAAGAGAAGAGAACCAAGAGGCCAAATCTTTGGTCGCTGTAGGTATATATCCGTCAGAGCCGAATTACTCCAGGTCACCACTCAGACTTCAGGGTAATTGACCCAATGATTTAGGGTTTTTTCCTCCTCAGGGCAAATTTCCTGGAGAATGCCGTTCGGACTAGAACTTAGTAGAGTCAGTAGCTAGCAGTTTTCGTGGAGGATAAGCTCCTATAGGTCTCGGTAAGAAAGACGGTAGAGGTTGTGGAAGTCAGGATGGGCACAAACCTACAAGGTTCTGCATATAAAAAGCTCATGTGAGCTGTTCCCTGGTAAATAAAATAAAAATACATACTACTCATATTCGCCCGCAGTTCCACTAGTTGATACAGAGATCTTCCACGATGAAACCCTTGCATCTTGAGAAGCGAATAAGAGCTGGCCAAATGAAATTCTTTCCACCCTGTTTCTGTTCCTTCTACTCGAAGTTTGAGGCCATGGTGAAGTAGTTGGCTAAATTATTCCTCTATTACTTCCCATCGCTCCACGCCCTCCTCTTCCCAGATTGAGTTGTCAAGTCCCTCCTAGGTGCTGGCGGTGAGTTGAAATTTGGGTGAGCCAAAGGCCACAGCTGGTATGGTAGGTGTAATAGTAGATATGCTGTCATGATTAACTGTAGAATTTCGCGACCGTGACCTGGCGGTGTTGGTCACCAATCGGTAGCTAGTCCTAGGCCTGTTGTGTTAAGTCGATGGCATGATTGAGCCCAATGAAGCATACACTTATAGCAACTTTGCAGCCAGGAGACCAGTTACAATGCACTGTAATATCTACATGATGAATTAATATTGCAAGTGAAATTCTGAGACCCCAGGAGGCCAGTAATATTCTGTATTTGGTATTGTCTTATTGTACTATCCATATGGTATCAAACTACAGTTGTACTTTCAGTACAGCACACGAATTGGCTTCTAGATGCAGAGTATAAATAAGGACAAAGAAGCTGCTTAGTATTTATTGGTGGGCCTTTTTCAGATTGTTATAACAAGTTGCAAAACCAAAGCCGGATTGTCTAGAGAATAGCATATGTCACATGCTTCTTAGGCAGATCCTCTATTGACCCAGCCTATTACTAAGCCCTATTGGAGGTTCCCCTGAGGTACAGTTGTCTAAAAGTTACTCCCCTTGCTAAGCTCAAATCTGGGCTCTAATAGCCCTTGTAGAATGGTACTACTAGTATTCCATTTTATAATCCATAGCAAAAGCTATTAGAGTTATCCTCTACCAGCCTATTTCCAAATTATCCCACAATGTAGGGCTGAATATGCAGGGGCCTACGCTTGTAATCCCAGCATGAAAGGGAAATATTGGATTTTTGAGGTAACCAGGCACATCGAATGTGAGGGTAACGCTTCTCTCATGACCCACACATGCCTTCAGGCCACCACTGGCCGATGATGCTGACACCACACGTACCTACCTATCGCAGTCGCATAGGTTTAACCTATGGTCTACTAAGACGAGGTAGGATAGGTTCATACATACCGCAGCAATATCTACCATGCTGCTCTCAAAATATGCACTTCGCATACGCTGGCCAATCGACGATTTTCTCCCACGAAGAATGGAGTGTAGCTAAAGCATGCTCCGTTTCAGGACCAGAGAACTAATACTGGTAGAGTATTACTTGTCAATACCATGGCACATCGAAGCATGTGAAAGCTTGATAGATGGAAGGCGTATCTGAGCCAACAATACCCATCGACGAAAATACCACAGTTCTCCATTCTGGTTCAAGAAAAAAAGAAAAAAGATAAGAACTTACGGTAGTGCCCGGACCAATACACCGATCTACCAAAATCCACTATACTTGACCTCGCCCGCACTATGCCGCGTTCTGCTGCTTGCCGTACCAGGAGCAAGCATCCCAATCGCTCAAGGCCACATTATTTATTGTGGTTGGGCTCTATTTAGTCAAGTTAGTTGGGCTGCGGGCAGTAACATGTCTATCGAGTACACCTAAAGTAGACTATGTGGGGCGCCGAGAGTTGCAGTTTTTAAAATCGATGGTGTGGATGTCTGTGAAGTGAACACGGCGAGAGATGTCAGAGACATACTCGACTCCAGATTTACATACCGTACATGCAAGCATAACTCAGTATACAGAAGGGCATATAGTGAATCAATTGATCAGCCGACCGACCTCGGGCAGACACATAATTCCAACATACAAGTGTAATCTAATCGCAATATAGTAGCAGCACTTCAGTGACTTCTGTGTTGAAAAGCGATGTACATATGATACCCATATTGATGGCTAGCGCCTGTTGGAAACAATTTCAAATAGCAAACATGACTCAAATATAGTGGTGATAATGGCGCTTGAAATGGCCCATGCACTAGCAAGAGAAGTACGAGAAAATGAACCAATGTCAAACATCGCAAGTGGAAGCCCGATTGAAAAAGGTGTTTTTCAGGGAATGTGTTGAAGGTGAGAATAGAAGATCCACAAGAGAATAAGTTAACCAAGACCCAAGACCAGACCCGAATGAAGCAAAAAGGAATTTATCACGAAGCAAAAAGCCGACGAGAATTGTAAATACGAGGGGAAATGGAGGGTATATACACCGTGTATGGAACAATAATTATAACATGACCAATGCTAGAAAAAAAACCTGAATGGAGATGAAATATGGATACAGACCAAACATGACAAGTTTTGTGATCAAATGCCCCTGATTCCTCCACAATCGTTGGTCCCCTCGCCAAGCCCGCACATCCAGGAAGAATAAATCCCATAAATTGACACGGCCGCCCACATACCCATCCAATGTAGCCTTTCTTTTGATAAATCTCACTGTCTCTTGCTCTCTTATATGAATACCTTTGTAAATAACGCACCGATTTATGTAAGAGATATTGCCCACGCCGAGTCTATAATCACCAACAACTCCAAATGACAAGCCGATAATAAACAAGGAAACAGATCATGAAAAAAAGGTAATATAACAAGAACCAGGCGAAATAGCAAATAAAGTATGGTACATCTAGGTAGGGTATGAGACCAAAGTGAATCGATGCTGGCTAAAGAGTCAAGCGCTGGTGGCTGACCGGACGCTGCCGGTGCAGGTATGGCTCTACGCAATCATCGCCCCCCCATCTCGTCTTCCTTTTGTAGGTATCGTTCACGATCTGCCTTGACAAGGAGCTTGACGACGTTCCCAAGGAGTATCATTGCCTCCACTGAGGAAACACCACCATGAGTGTTGCAATCTGCCTCGACTCGCCCGGCAAGAGCAAGACTAGCCAATTCGACAGGGGCATAGCCATCATTATTTCGGATTGAGACATCGGCATTACCTTTCCCAATAAGCATCTCGATAACATTGCAGCTGTCTTTGAAGCTGGCTATTGCAAATGTGCTCATGGTGGTGGTAGTTGGGGGTGTCCCGGCTGCGCTACCACTCGTTGGGGAGGTGTAAAGTGCTTTGACAGCGTAGTGAAGCGGAGTATGACCATCAGCGGTCTTGGTGTTGATTTCTGCCGAAGCACCGCGCTGAAGGAGAAGATCAACAATTGCGGCTTTGTGTGGAGTCTCATTTGAATTATTGGCCAGGTTCTGGCAAACAATGTGCAATGGACTGGCGCCAAAAACGTCTAAGACCCCTTCAACAATGGCTCCGCGCTCAGCAAGAAGCCGTACGATAGAAATATCCTGATTGAATTTAAGCGCCAGGTGCAGCGGGCTATCAGATGACCAGGCCATTGGTTCATTCACCAATTGAACAACGGAATTTCCTTCATTGCCGTCGGTATTGGAGGGGTGAGAGGTAACATAGGAATCGAGGAGTACCTCGATTAGTGGCAAGAGGTATGATTTAGTCCACTCAGTCCTGCCACCCGGTGCATTGATAGTATTCGCGGGTGGGGAAAGCTGGAGCGCCTCATGTAGGCAGTTGACCTCCTGGTCGTCTTTGCCAGAAATATCTCCGCCTAGGTTAACTAACAACTTCACGATTTCCAACGGTAACCTGTGTCTAATCGCAAGATGAAGCGGGCTGCGGCCATGAGGGTCCAGCGCATGAATTGTGGGGATTGTTCCAAGGTTGATGCTACCATTCCCACCTGGTGGAGGTTGTGGATGGTAAAGGATTGTGAGATTGCGTACGGAGTCCGGTGGTGCAGTCATGGGCTGGCGGACGACGTGTAGTTGGAGGTTGCGAGAAATGCCATTTGTGAGAATCAAAAGCCAGTCCGTGATTTTTGCAAAGGCATTCATGTTTGGTTGGGCACCAGACTGTGGGCTGGAACGGGAGGGGAAAAAAATCAGCCACGCCCAAAAGTGAAGGAATGGAAGTCACACATACATTGTCTCTAAGATTTCGAGATACCCCGAGACGTGGTTCCCCTCTCCGGATGTAGCCCTAACAAAGGGAGACGCCATTCTCTGGAATGGTGTGGAAACCCGTGATATGACGGACCTTCCACCACCGACGCGGGGAGAGTTCGGCGGCCGCGGGGACAAGGTGGCAGAAACCGGGACTGGTGCTTTATGGTTCAGAACTTGAAGGTACTTATCGTGGGAGCTCACTCTATAAATTCATAAATGTCAGTCGCTCTAGGTATCCAAAACAGCCTCGTAATAGAAACAAATAGAACATGGGGGCCTTACTTTCTGGTTGCACTCACACCCTTTATTCCGTTTGTCGGACCAAACTGCTTCATCCCTACAGTGTACATTTTCATCTCCTCTAGCACCCTAGCTGCATCTCCTTCACGCTCAATGTCAATATCCATCAAATTCCGCCGGCTCCCGTTGTCATCACCCTCACCAGCATCAATCATGATAATTCCATCCTCATCATCATGTTCTCCACCAGACTTTGGTGAGCTACTCTCTGACGAAGACGAAGCTTCGGTTGAAGGGTTATCAAATCGAATTTCGTGTACCCCGTCTGAGTCAATAAGGCTGCGATGCCTTTGACGCTTCACGTATCTCCGGCGTTCCTCATCATCCATTTCGGATTCATCAGCATCGTCATTATCGGAAACCTGTTGGTGCATTTGATTTCCTCGCCGTGTGTTTTTCATATCACCGTCGAAAAATGCAGTGGTTTCCTCATCTGACTCCTCTACGACTGCAGAAGCTATCGGCACTGGTGCCCGCTTATCCATACTCCCCCGATATGTATTCATTCTATTTCCATCTAGAATAACCAGAACACTTTCCCGTCGGTGCTGGGGCGGAATCATCCCAGGGTAGACATCGGGGCGGAACCCTGAGTATTGTTGGTGCTGTTGATAGAACTTCTGTTGGTATTCAGCATCCGGTGACGACGCTCCACTAGCTCTTCCAGGTTCTGGGAGGCCTCCATATGGCTTCCGTGCGGTGTATCCCCCATGTTGATGTTGATGGTCAAAGTGTGACATGTGATTTAGTGGAAGTCCCATCATACCAGCTGTCCCTGCACCAGCTGTGATGTGTGGCATGTCTGCAATTGATATCGACTGCTGTTCAATGGATGAGCTATTGATGGTTGACTTTCCAGCAGGCTTGTGGGGTGTTGCTGGTCCCTGCTGATGTGGTTGCTGGTTAATAAGATGTTGGTGATTGTTCTTCAACCAACCCCATTTACTAATTTGAGCACGGTAGGAGCGAGTGCTGTAACCAGATATGTTAGCAATTACTGAAACCTTGAAGACCTAAATATATAGAAGCGACAAGAGGAAAAAGAAAAAAATGTCCGATCTCGATCAACCACAGCCCATGAAGCAGTCCTACCCGCTTCCAATGCGATGCTGATCGGAAGCATCCCCTCGCCGGGTCATGGGTGCATCCACGGCGCCCACATTGGCTCCCCCTGATGCCTAACACATGTAGACAAACAACCCATTCGAATTCCTAAAAAATAAAATAACCACCTACCAGGCTTCAAACCCCTCCTCTCTTGCCAAGACTTCTCTCACTTGCACCAGCGATAGGCCCTGACCGATGTAGAGCTCGTATATCCTAGGCTTCACGGGGTCCCAGGTCTTCATTGAGAAACCACTTTTGTTGTTTGGACCTCTGAGAGAGCGAAGCCCACTCTCGTCTAGTACCTAGGATTCCGTTTTTATTCTGGCGATGGAAATCTGAAGTGAATGTTGCTGAGTGATTGTTCCTCGTCTACAATTTTTTGCAAGCCGGGTGATATGATGAGTCGTTGCTGGGTGAGTTGATTTTGGATTATAACTGGGCAAGACTGGTGTATATATCCCACGAAAATCCTTTAAGCCGCGCCGCCTAGTCGCTACCTCCCGGAATCGAAGTTCTTTGCGAGTGTCGGTGCGAAAGTGGTGCGTACAGCAGAGGCAGCGAGGGCTAGAGCAAGACAGTTAGGGTGATGAACGATGGCTGTGACCTGGCTATATGGTTGGTTGGAGGGAATTTCGGTCAGTCGGATAGGGTATCCCTTGTTGCAATACGGGGCTGGCTAAGTACTGTATGTGTAGAAAGTACGCACGTAGACGTTCCAGTTAGGTCCGAGTAATGTAAGTCGGTCCCGTTCCTATCCTATCCCGTACTTTTGGTTGTTGTAACTGATACGTGACGCCGGGGGGGAAGATGTACTGGATGATACGTGGTTGCCTGAATGGATCGACAAGTCCTTTCGCTCTCACACACACCAAAAAAAAAGGAAAAAGGGAAGAAGATTCAAATAAAGGAAGGGCCTGTGTTAACTTAAGTATCTCTGTGCGATGGGGGGGGGTCGAGAAGCGTCAAAGGAGGGAATAATGATGATGGTGGTGTGGTGGTGCCCCAGTGGTACGGGTGGGAAAGTGTGAATGAGATGCACTCTTCCCGTGGCGGGTACGTGTGGACTGGCCCCGGGAAGGAAGGGGAAGGGATGCTCTACTCAAATTCGTGTGTGCAGCAGCGATGAAGCGATATCCGGTCGCATGCACAAACTTCTCTTGGGGAAAATTTAATTCGTGAGTGATCCGAGTCTGAGGGAGGGGCGGATACTAAGTAATACTGTATGGTATACGTCGAAGCAAAGTTTCAGGGAAGTCAGGAAGGCCCCGGGAGGCAGCCGGTGGAAGGAGGTTCGAATCGACGCTTGGCCACCTTAGCTCCTTTGCTGGTAGCTATCCGGAGAAAACAAAAGATCTTGTAATTAATTGTTGTGGAAATAGGCACTTAGCAGGCCACCCTGAATCTGGAGCGTTGAGTAGTGTTTTTTGTTTTTTTCTTGCTGGCCTTTTTATCCTGGACCAGGGAGGGGGAAGATGTGAGTACATACGGAGTACCAAGTCCTGTACGGAGCACCGTAGGTACCTAGGTACCACAGCTGCAGCCCTTTGCAACCTCTGATTCATTAAGACTGGCCGATTTGGATGGCGGTGCCGGAACGTTACTATGTAGGGAATAAGTTGTAGGACCCAAGTACCTACACCTACCAGGAACCCTTCGGATATTTCGGTCTGGCCAGCTACGGTTGAAATGACCCCGGCTGTGGTCTAAAATAGGTAAGTCTAAAATGGGGTAGGTCGCTCTGGTGAATAGGTACTGACAGATAAGTAGGATCCCTTGCGCTGGGCAAGCCGAGCGAGACTAATCGTGCCGACGAGCAGGATTCTCCGCTGTACAGTACGGCACCGAGTGTTGACACAAGGTAGAGTACTTTAGTCTTATTCCGGCAGCAAGAATGCACTCTCGCAATGGGTGACTTGCTTACCGGAGATAAACCCCCGCAAACGAGGGTGGATAAGTGAGTGAATTGAAGGTGCGCAAAAAAAAGGAAAGGTTTTTCCAGGTACAGCTGCTCAAACCAACCTAGTGAGTGGCCTTACGAAGTTACAATCCAAACGACATGGCCTGCAACAAGCCAGTTACGTATATTGCTGAGAAGACTGCCATTTAGGGCTGACTGCAAGCCAAAGCTAGAACCTCTCACGTTTGGTGTGAATGAGGGACCTCACATCACATACGCAGCATGAAAAAAAGTAACAAAGACGGTGACAAAATCGGTGCACGGTGCAGGAGGTACCCAACAACTAATTTGTCTGCAGCTGATTTCCCCTCCCATGCACAGGAGGGATCTGGACTTCGAGCAGAAAAAAAAAAGCCCAGGCACAAAGTGGGGTGTATTCTATCCGATGCGCTAACTAACCAGGCAACGGCTTTCTCTCTTTGTACTCGAGTATGTTTCTTTTTGGAAGACATTTAACTAGCCCTGGTCGACTGGCCTTTTGTGTAGTCTAATCCGACAACGACCGAACCCCTGGCGCGTTAGCATTGATTGACAGCCTGCCGACCCAGGGACGGAGATGTAGTCTGGTTGCACAACCAGGACGGAGATGCTGTTTCAACACAACCACGGCCAAGGGGCTTAGCTTCGTTTGGGAAAGGGGATGTTTTTGCTCTAGACCTAAGTAGATGTAGCCTCGCCCTGTAGGCAGTAACACACGAGAAGTTGGGTACCTATGTACTGGCTTTCATCAACATTGCCGCTACGTGCATCGTCATGAGTACGTCCTGTACGTGCAACCTGTACCTTGCGGAAAACTTTATGCAGCAGGTATATACCGTTCTCCGTTAACGTGACAAGAGATAACCTCCGAGTCAAACTTCGGATGAACCTGCTTCACTATACAAGAAACACCATTTCCAACTCAGCACAGCAAATTGATCCCCTCTACCGGTAGGCGCCGGTATCACACATACCGCTAATTTATTCTGCCGATCTAGATCTGGGGGGTGAATCCAGCGGCATAGTGATACATGCATCATGTATGCGCTGAAGAAACGTGTTCACAACGTGCTGCGTATGCATATGTACTCCACAGTTGTGGGATTCTCCGTTTATACCCATGGAGTTATATATCTCCTTGTTTGGCCTTCATTGTACAATACATACTACTTAGTACGACGACCTGGAATACCGGTATCACTGGTGTGCCGTCATACAGGCATACAAAGTTCCAAGTCGACTAGGTATCGGCAAAATAAATAAATGTAATAAAGTACATCGCCTGGCTTCGAGTACAACCTTGACCCAAGCGAGGTTTCCATGGCACTCCGGCCCGTACCCCGCGTTTCCCGACTGGAGGGGGGGGTGACACCAAACCGGGTTTGGGGGTTTTAATAACCAGTCTTTGTGCTTGTTGATGGGGTACACAAAGGGCCTGTGATTTACTGTACCTACTTGGACTTGATTCGGAACAGGTCTCATAATCAATAATGCAATGGCATTTCCTTCCGAGACGTCATGCAAGTGGGGAGAATAAAGTGCAGTAAGGGACATGCGTCAAATTAACCTTTGAGGTTTTTGTGTACCCACATTCACTGGCGAACAAAGGTCCATGTCGGTTTGCAAGACATACGGTAGACCAAGCTCACGTTAAAGCCACTTGTTTTTACCCTTGTATATCGAATTTCCTGCGTGAGCTCGGCCTATGTCCCGAAAAGCGTCATGGACCGTTACCTATTCGCCAGTGGATGCGGTACCTGAGTCTAAGTATGGCTATGTAGTTATGTACATACATTAATCTATATAGAAAATACTTCTCCCGCTTCCGCACAGAAATGGGTATCATGGCCTAAATACATCCCAACCGGTTGGATGAATTAACCCGGCATGTATGTATGTATCTAGTTATAGATACATTGAGGGGGCAGTTTGGCATCAAACCCTCTGGGAGTTTGTGGGACGTGGCTCAGTCGACAGGCCTATATTGCAATTGCTTAGTGGTCTTTTTGTTTGTACTTACACATCGGCGTTTACTGTTTGCTTATGCTCCATTTACGATTTGCGTTTGCACCGGACCAAATTCGAATTAAACGTCAATCTGCTGCACATCACCTATTAGGGGCATATTGTTTTTTTTTTTTTTTTTTT
>Ga0307514_10003108_pt1 | contig 16327 bp, 6 predicted proteins | sample 16_EM_MG_FD_203088 | JGI IMG/M metagenome (GOLD analysis project Ga0307514, IMG submission 203088) | Populus trichocarpa ectomycorrhiza microbial communities from riparian zone in the Pacific Northwest, United States - 16_EM | ecosystem: Host-associated > Plants > Roots > Unclassified | place...
AAATTCTAAGTTATTAAATTGAAAAACAAATATTAAAAACAATATATATATATATATATATATATATATCAATCAAAAGTTTGAGGATCAAATTTGATATAATCGGCAAATAATATGACATTTCTAGATTTTTCACAACTTCCGGAAAGTGTTTTCCGCCTAAAATAAAAGGAAAACACTTTCCTGGAAACCAAGCCAAATTTTTCTGACTGAAAAGTGTTTTCCGTTGATCAACTTTTCTAATGGCAAACAAACACAAAAAAGTTTAGAAAATAATTTTCCAAAAACTACTTTCCAGAAAACAAATACCCGAAAACTTGAAAGGTTTGAAACTCAATCTACGACAAGATCTTGCGTTTAGAGTAAAATCGATACAATCAAAAGGTTTTGGGACTCAGTCAATAAAAACTTTATATGTTTAGGGAAATTTTAAGATTTTCCCGAGAAAGTAAAGGGGGAAGAATACAAAAGGTAAAAAACATGTTTTTAACTTTAATTAAAAAAAAAGGGGGAGGGAGTACCTTGCTTATGTCTTAATTTGTTCCTTTCATAGAGAATCCATCCATCCACACACTCTCGATGGCATTGTTTATAATCAGCTAATCAACAAATAAAAATATATTCATTCTAATCTTTATACTGATTCCTTGTTTGAAAAATAACATCTATGATCTCTCATGTACATTGTCTTCAATCAACTGGTCAATAGAAACAAAACTAGTTGTTTATGATTGCTTTGTAATTTTATCTATAAAGAGAACTAGGCCATTAAAATTTTATGTTAAGATTTCAATATGATCCAACGGTCGGATTAAAAGTTATGTATATTAACATAAAATTCTATATTATAAAAAAAAAATTCTTCATTAGTTGTCAAATAATTATATCAGCTCAAAAACTTTAAGTTATTAGTTAAGATTCTAAAATATGATTCATATTATTCTCTAATATATCTCCTTAAGTAAAAGTATTTAGGCTTGAAACTTATACAAGTTCACATCACCTTGTGTTATTAATTTATTTTAATTAGCAGAGAGAATAGAGGTGGTGAGATTCGAACTAGTATATTGTTTGGTTAACAAAAATTTAATATTATATCAAAGAACTATCTTAATCCAAAATCTTAAAATGTCCTGGAACTACTGTATTGTTTCCATCTACGTCAATTGTTGTCATTTAAAATCCTAGTGATGGGACCAATGATGGGGTGGCCCACACAGATATGTTGCATTAAGAATCCACGATGAGGCATCCTGCACAAAGATGTCGTGTTAGGGACTCGTGATGAGGTGACTTGCACAGAGGTGTTCAAGACCCATGATGAATAGCTCACGTACTGAAGGATATTCTTGATGGAGGAAAGTTTCTAACCAAAAACTAAACTCGAGGATGAGTTCTTTCCATTATAGAAAAACTAATGCAAGGGCTTTTTTAGAAAAATAGATATTTTTCTTAGTTATTTTTGTTCCTTCATGTCTCTACTTTAAAAAGACTATCACAATCCCTTTATATAGAAAAAAAAATAGAAAACCCTAATAATACTGAATAGAAAAAACAAACTAGAAAAAAAATATTCTACTCCTACAAAAAAAAATCTAGGAAAACATCATAATAAATAATAAGAAAATAAAAGTAGGAATAAATAAAATTAACCAGGGAAAATATCTATTTTTCTAAAAAAGCTTATGCATTAGTCTCTTTGAGTTTAAAAAAATTTATCCACGAGCTTAATATTCAATTAGAAACCGTCCTCCATAAAAAAAAACATTATTTTGTGAACCACCTCATCCCAGGTCCCTAACAAAACACCTTTATGCGGGGTCTCCTCACTGTGTATTCTTAACACAACATTTTTATACGAGGTACCCCGTTGTGGGTCAAACCACAAGATCTCAAATGACAACAATTGATATAAACATAAACAACACACTAATTCATGAATGTTTTTTTTTCTTGAGAGGAAACCTCCTCATCCCCTCTTATACAATGATGTCACGTTCCGAAATCTCTTTCAGCCATGGTTGTTTTACAATACACAACTAAGCAAAATAACCAACATAGATCATTGGGCTATGATACCAATCAATGCAGACAGGGCGAAGGGTAGGGGATTTATTATAAATCAATTTCTCAAAGACCAAAAACACTATAAATATTGAAAAACTCTCAAAATAATTAATTTTATTTCATAATCTCATCACTTGTCAAAAAGGTTATTACAACTCTTTATATAGGAAAAAACTAGAAAATCATAATAATATTGAATAAAAACATAAATCAGGAAAAAATATTTTTCTCAAATATAAAAAAAAATAGAAAAATATTGTAATAAAGAATAGAAAATACTTTATGAATAGGTATATATGAACCTAATATGCATATTTTTAAAAAACAAATTATCATGAATATTCAATGAGAATAAAATATTTATATTTTAATTTTTAATTGCAAATTGTTTGTACATTATTTTCAAAGTAATTATTCCTTTATTTTCACATACAACCACATAAAAATTATCAAAACATATGTTTTTTTTATTGAAATTTACTTTTCAAACCATAACAATTTATTATTAAAAGAACCATGGTATGAATAAAAAAGATGTGTTATTATATGTAGAGAGAGAGAGATGCATAAACAAAGAAAACGAGTTTTAAATAAAGAAAATTTTGGCAAAAATTAATAAGAAGTAAATTGTTTGCCAGACACAATGGTATCATAAAGTATCATATTGTCATGAAAATAATTTGACATTCATGTATCGTTATGAATTTTATATCTAAATACAGTAAAACATAATTTAAAATGGTATCATATCTATTACCATGTTCCAGTATTTCCCTTTTCTTGACCCATTTCTTGCACGTGTCAAAGTTTTGATTTTGAATAAAAAAAAATTAAATTCGAAAAACACCAACATATTTTTTTTATATATTCCTTCAACGAATTCATAGACTAAAATAAGGCGCAACTAAACTATTACAACACTAAGCAATTAGAAGCAAAATCTTGCTCACCTATGATGTTCGGGATTAATTTATCTTTTTATAACCTCAAGTATACTATAAAGCCTTGCTTGGTAGGAAAAGTTCATCCACACATAACTTTATAAAAATTAAATTTAAATAAATTATAAAGATGAATTTTTAATTAATTTAATATTAAAAGATAAATTTTTAAAAAATATTAAATTAAAAAAACAAAAAAAAAACTACATGAATTAACTTGTCAAACTAGTAATTCGGGCCATAAAATTGGGATAACTTCATAAAAAGCAAATAAAAAAAATTATAAGACCCAATTTTCAACCAACTTAATGTCAAAGGATAAAATAACAACGAAAATCAATTCAGGCTAACATGTTAAATCCGCAACATAGGTCATGAGACCAAGATAACTTCATAAAAAATAAAAAATAATAATTACAGAGCACTATTCCCAACATATGCAGCATTGAAGGTTAAAATTAAGAAAAAAAACTAAATTCACGAGACTGGGATAACTCTACAGGAAGTAAATTGAAAAAAATATTATGAAACCTAATTCCTAAATAATCTAATATTGAAAGATGAATTGAAAAAAAATATATTCAATAAGAAAAAACCAAAAAAATGAACCAAGTTATTCTGGGCTAGCCTATCAAACCGGCAACTCGAGTCATGAGATCAGAATAAATCTACAGAAAGCAAATTATAGAGTCCAATTAAAAAAGACAAAAAAAAATTCACGTAGTCAACTCAGGTCAATCTGTCAAACTTGCGACCCGAGTCATGAGATCGAGATAATCCTATATAAAAATATTTTAAAAAAATTACAAAGCTCATTTTTCAATCAACTCAACGTTGAATGATTAAATAAAAAATAAAATAAAAAAATCAAACAAAAAAAACTTGAGTCAACCCTAGTTAACTTATTAAGCCCACAACCGGTCATGAGATCTTGATAAATTCATAAAAAGCAATTGAAAAAAAATATATAACCCCTCATTCAACAGATCTAATGTTGAAAGTTAAAATCGAGAAAAAAAACTAAATTCATGAGATTGATATATAACCAAATAAAAAAATTATGAAACATAATTTTCAAAACAATATAATATTGAATGATAAAATTAAAAAATATATAAAATATAAAACATTATTCAATAAATAGTATTTTATGAGTATGACTGCAATGATTTAACCATACTTTTAGTGTTGTATTGATGAAATGTAAAATTAAAAAAAAATCTCAAACAAAAAACAAAATATAAAAAACTATTTTAATAAATAATTTTATGTTGGTGTAGTACAGTGATTTAACACATTCTTTAATGTTTTGTTGATGTTAATATCACATGATGAAATAATTAATTGCGTGATTAAAACAGGTCAAGGAGAATATAAATCGTGTAAAAAACGCATAATCAGAGCAAAAATTATTTATACATTTCACGCATAGCGGGACCTTTTTATGTTTTTGCCACGAAAGAATAATAATAATAAAAAAAAACCTTGGATGGGGTAGTTTTGTAGTTAAGGAAACTGGTAAGGGTATTCTCTCAACGACAAATATCTTTATCCAAAATTATCCAGAGGAAGCTAAAACAACAGTCAAAGGACAAAAACGTAAAATGAGGCCAGAAACGTCTCTACAGTGATTGGTCAGGTCCTCTTATATATAAAAAACACAAAATAATAAAGTTTTGGGTTTGAGTGACGCACATTACACACGTTACACACGGTGCTTTGCTATCTCTGCTGTTTCTCTTGACATGGCCACTGCATATTTTTCTTCTTAACAGCGTGGTCCCTACATCCCATTTTCTTCCAATAACGCACACTTTTTTTCCTCTTGAAGTTATGTCGACATGTTTAATTTGTTGATTTTTATTATTGAAGCCCATGAAATACAGGTGAAAATAAATATAAATAAATAAAAGAGCATACGGGGATCATATTGAAAGAGAGAGACAATACAGGGTACCAAAAGTGACATTGACCTCCACTTTGTCACGTGCAGCTCTAAAAGGCAACTATTTGGTGACGGGGGACAGGAAAATATAGAGCGGAAAACCAATTGATTCTGTACTCGATCGTATCCAAAAGATAAATGCCAGAACAGAAAAGTTACAATGGGGACAGGTTTGGAAAGGTTTACACGTGGCAATCATGCAATGGTGGCCACGGGAAATGGAGTAAAAGGTAAACAAGACAGCCTTTGGTGTCTTCTCTGCTGCAGTGCTGCTGCTGTGTTAAGAAGCGAGTTTTGGGTCTCCAATTATTGGAACGTTACTTTTCAAACTTGCCAATTCAGTATATACTGTTAAGTCGCGGGTTTATACCATTTTTTTTCAATATGAAAAAATTATTAAAACAATGTGAGCGTTCTTAAAACAACAAAAAAAAATAATATATATATATATATATACAAGTTATTATTAATTTTACTAGGTTTAATAGGTTTAATTAATTTAAATAAAAAATACAATACTAATAAATAAATTGACAACAAAAAAAAACTATAAAGCTCAATTATTAAACAAATTAATGTTAAATGTTAAAATTGAAACAAAAATAATTAAAAAAACAATAACAAAAAAGATATAAGTCAATTTTGTTAACCCGCTAACCCCGCGATCTTGAACAAAAGATTAAAATAACCTTATAGAAAGAAAAACAAAAAAAATAGAGCTCAGATCAATTTCTAATAAATCAAATGTTGAAGAAAAAAATAAAAAAAAAAGCCTAAAAAACCAATGTCAATTCGTGTTAATTTTCATAATTTGTGATTCTGGTCATGAGCCTAAAACTAACTCTATAAAAGGCAAACCTTAAAAAATAACACAACAAAATTCTACAATAATCTCATAAAAAACAAACTAAAATAAATTATGAAAACCAATTCAAAATCACTCAAATGTTGAGATTTTTTTTTAAAAGGAGAAAAAAGATACAATCGAAAGACAAAAATTGAAAGGTGAAATTGTTTATAAAAAAGGAAAACAAAAAGGGCCCGACTTAGCGGGTCAACCTTGAAACCTCTTGACTCGACTTTTTACCTAACCTGGGTTTAAAATTAATCTACGTGGGAGTTGCCTCAACCTGATGGGTTTAAAGATAATCTGAACAATCAATAAAAGGCATTATTTGACTTTAAACAATTTTAAGATGACATTTTAAAAAAAAATATTGAGAAATATCGAATCAACTCGAAGACTATGTGATTTAACTCGCCAAACCGACTATCCTGATTATAGACTTTACTAGGTGTAATAGTTTTTTTTTAACTATTTTTTACTTAGTGATATGATAACAAAAATAGATGTTCGTAAAATTAAGCACCAACCAAATGCTATGATGTTTGTTTAAGACTGCAATAATCTTAAAGAAAACAAACTAAAACAAATTATGAAAATCAATTCAAAATTAATGAAATATTGAAAGATAAAATCGAGAAAGAAAAAAAAAACATAAAAGATTCAATCAAAAGTAAAAAAAAACAATTAAGGGGCATATTAACAACGAAGAAGTTGGAATTTTATCCTAATTCTTTTAGTATAGAAGACTAGATCGGTGGCTCGCGCAATGTCGTGAGCAAGATCAAAAAATTCTTTAACCAGAGAAAAATGGTTCAGGAGACAATTATGTTTTTTAAAAAGTAAGAGAAATTTGATAACTATGTTAAATCTTGATCAATTTAATAATATGATAAAAAAAAGTGAGGTAACAATAACAATAACAAATAATGTTTCTAAGAAATATTGCCCTGGACATAGTTGGGCTAATATGTGAAACCCATGACTTGGACATTAAATATGTCTAGATTATATGTCCATCGTGAATCATAAGTCATGAAATCATGATAATTTAATGGAAAAGTAAATCGAAGAAAACCACAAAGCCATTAAAAAAAAATATTGAACAATGATATTAGAAAAGAAAATAAGACAAAAAAAGATGTCAACATCTGTTAATTTTTCAAACTCGTGACCTGCATTATTAGATTAGAAACGTTATACATGAAAAAACCATGAAGCTAAATCCATAAAAAATGAAACATAGAAAGATGAAATTAAAAAACAAATTACACAAAAAAAATCAAAAATCAAAAATAGAAATTAAAAGAACGAGGGTTAAAATCAAAATTAAAAATAAATTAAAGGGAGACAAAAAAATTTTAATTTGAGAGTTAAATTCAAAAAGAATAAAAACATTTAAAATATTATAAAAAAATAAATATTTGTTATTTTAAAATATAAATTTAATCTATATAACATATAAAAAAATTATAGATGAATCATACTAACATCTTAAAAAATTAAATATATCTAATATAATTAAAAATTAATTGTTATTTTAAAAATATCAAATAATGCAAAATAATCACAAAGAAGGGTATTGATTAAAATACAAACTTAAAAATAATTTTCAAAAAGACATGTAAAAAATTTTTAATTAAAAAAATTAAAATTAAAAAAAAATAATTATACCAGACGTTGTTGGGCCTAGTAAGCCAGGCCAAATATCTGGCTTTTGAAAAACAAGCATGCACACATGAGCCTTTATTTTTATTTTTTTTGTTTAAGCTAATGGGGCATAAGACATGTGCTATGCCCAAACTATTTGAAAGCAAATAGACGACTCATGATTTAAAATTCTCTAGATTTCGGCTATTATGATAGCTAGAAAAACAAGGCTCCTAATTTTTTTACTCAAAAACTCATTTTCAATATATTCTTTACTCAAAAACCTTAGAAAACATTCTAGTTACCTCGTCAAACTGCCTGAGCTCAAAAACCATATGAAACATAAAAAATCTAATTTGAACTCCTCTTATTATATAAAATTATTTAACATAAAAGACGATAATTTTGGTGACTGGAATTATCTTCAACAACAACTTTCTCTTTCTACCTAGAATCCTATGAGCTCCTCTCTGTCTTCTCACAAAAGAAAACTAAAAAATAAAAAAAATAAAGTTTGGTATTAAAATTAATTTTTTGAAAATTAAAGAGACAACCATTTAATAGCTAAAAAAGATGAGGGACTAAAATGTATTTTTGAAATAAATTCTATTTTGAGCACGTCCTCAGCACTATCAAGATATATTGCTCCTCCATATCTGTATATCTGGGATGGCTTGATGGATCTGGATCCATACTGCAGTTTGTTTTTTAATTGTTATTATTTGTATTAGTGTTTGATAATTTAATATTGTATTATTATATTATTGTGAGTACCTTCTAAAAACAATAATTAAGAAGCCCAGTTAAAAAATAAAAAAATTGGTAAATTGGAATAAGGTTTTTACATCAATTAAAATGCTTTTAAAAGCTCATGAAAAGTTAAAAAAAAATTTAATTAAAAGATATAAAAATATTGGACAATTGGAATAGGTTTTTAAAAAAAATCATAAAAAAGCTTAGAAAATTAAAAAGGTTTTCTAATTTTCTAATAACATAAATAAAACTCAACCGAAAATTTGATTAATTTGAACGATTCCAGTTTTAAATTAAAAAAAATGATTTAATTATTCTTTTAAGTAAAGACTGAACAAAAAGAAATAAAAAATTCCCCTTGAAAATCTTTCTCTTCTCCGTTGCCAAAGTGTAATTTTACCCTCGTTTTGCACCATTTGAAAGATAAATTTCACCATTAGCTTCTGTTTTTTTTTTTGCACCAAGCAACATTAAGGAGAAATCCAAAGCATATGGAGAAATCATTGTTCATCATCTCCCATTACATCATGGATTGGTAATCCATGGTGTTTTGTTATTTATTATCTGTATTTTGATTATTTTATTGTTTTAATTAGTAATTTTTTATTTTTAATTTAATCATTTGATTGCATGTTTGTTGGGAGTATTGCGTTGATAATTTATATTAACTTGTTTTTTTGTATGGCTATCATTATATGGAAAAAAAATTCTGGACAGTGAATTGATTCTTGATTTTGCAAAAAAGAGTTTGATTTTATTATTTTAATGAAATTTAGAATCAAGGGAATAAAATTGAAAAAAAATACAAAAAAAATCATTTTTTTATTTTAATAAAAGGTGCTTTCAAGTTTGGCCCTTATCACAATATTTTGTATAGTCATCGAATCTTTTTAATTTTTATTATATTATTCTATATTATGTTGATTAAGGTTTTTTGGTTTCTTGATAATTTAGTTTAATATGCTTTGTATTCATCATTATGTCAAGTAATTATCTAGATATTGAGTTGTTAATGATTATGTAAAATATTATACAGATTCTTTATTTTTCTAAAAACCAAGAGTAAATGAACAAAAATTAAAGCATAAAAAAAACATTAAAGCCCCGAGGGAAAAAATGGCATTGGCTGTCATGGAAATCGAGTCAATAAAGAAAAAGGGAGTGGATTGTCAAGGCCTCCTAAGGTAACAAGCGCCGCTTTATAGGGAAAATGACCCTTCTAAGATTTGCATGATATTATACTTTTCTTATTTAAAATCTGTAGTCTGAGAGTGTTGTTATAATTAGTTTTTATTTAAAAATATATTAAAATAATATTTTTTTATTTTTTAAAATTATTTTTAATATCAATATATTAAAATGATATAAAAACACTAAAAAATATTAATTTGAAGTAAAGAAAAAAATAAAAAAAATTAAATTTTTTCAAAAACTTTTTTAAAATGCAAAAACACACAGTGGCTTAATTTTAAAATTATAATTTATTTATCTTTGTTTATAATAGCTTACACGCTGATACCAATGCATGAAAAATTAATCAACAAATTTATTTTAAAAAATTAAAAGATTGCCAATTAATAACTAAAAAACACTTACAGATTAAAGTTATAACTCTGCGATCAAATTACCCTTTTCTCTTCTCTTTTTTACCTTGACCGAATCTACCCATTCAAATCCAACCAACCAAAACAGCAGCACAACATACTTTAGAATAAGAGAGGAGAATATGATTAAAGAATCTCACCTTTTTAATTTCCACCTTCGAAACAAAAGTACGTACGAACGGAGCTTTTAATTTCTTCAGGAGGAAAATAAAAACATCTCCTTCTATTACTGTGCCATTGGCAATACCATGATTAGTCATTAGTCTGCGCTACAAATTGTATTAGCATCTGGATTTTTAAAGAATTTTTTATTTGAAAATATATAAAAATAATATATTTTTTATTTTTTAAAAATTATTTTTTGTATCAGTACATCAAAATGATCTAAAAATATAAAAAATTAATTTAAAGTAATAAAATTAATTTTATTTTATTTTATTCTAAAACATAAAAAAAGGAACAAATTTAAAACGAAACCTGTTATCAAAATATCTATCATGGTTAGCCAGTGAAGGGGGCACGAACTGTTCAACCATAGGATTCAGCTCTGACAGCATCTCCACCAAATTTGTACTTCTGTTCCTAACCTCAGTTTCAATCTGGTTGGATTTTATTCCGTCTGGTTTTGCGAATTTCATGCTCTTGGTCTCGAGTCAACGCGATGAAGATTCCAAGGTAGGCTGACGGCTGACCTTGTTCGTGAGAGATTCTTTGCCATACAACGCAACGGAAATGGCTTTTTTTCATTTGTTCGGATCTAGCAAGGAAGATTTTTGACTTAGAAATGAAAAGGATATATGAAGCACATTTTGCATCTAGGTCCCATTAGTCTTCCCATTGCTTAAATCCCAGTCTCCCCAAACTTGCCATTAACACTCCGATGATCATTCATGTTTTGCCCTAGAAAGTTGGAGTCTTTAGTGTTATTGACCACCACTGATTTTTTTCTAGGTTTTGATGATGATTTCTTTGGATCATTCATCTCTGACGACACTACAGTGATGCCCATCTTTTTATTTCTTCAATCACATCAACTCTTTCATAAACAAAGTAAATTAGGTTATGATTTTTTTTTAGATTCTCTATTCGTAAAGAATTGAGGGGAACACGATTCTTAAATTTTAAATATTTAAATACTGATTTTAAAAATAAAAAAATTATTATTTTAATACATTTTAAATACAAAATATTTTATACCGCAACCGTTATTATAATTTTAAATATACTAGAAATCATGTTGTGTGAAGAGTAAATTTTGGATGGGGTGATAAGTTGTTTAAAACTTTTTTATTATATTATATATAGTAGATTCATCTATTTGTTTAAATTTAAATATTTTTTTATTCATCCATATGCAAATTGTAATTTATAAAATTGCACTTATAGAAAAGTAATTTTGTTGAAAAAAAACATTAAACCATGCTTCACTTGGAATTAAATCATTTCATTAATTCTTGTAAGATTCCATCTGTAAGTAAATGGATTTTGCATGCGAAAATGTAACTTCTTGTTAATTATTATCGAGTTTTCTTCGTGGATTGAATTCTACAAAAAAAAAAAAAAAACAAAAAAAAAACTATCTGGGTACAAATGAAATCTAGCAAAGTTCAATAGAGGTCAAACCCTAAATTAAAATTAAAAGAGGTTTATTCTTAAATGGCTCAAAGGTCGAAAGAGTGACACAATTTAGCCAGCCAATTAATGGTGTATTTTGGACATTAATACGTTACACACGAAAACAATACACAGTGTCGTTAAGGGTCAAAAGTCATATTTTCTCTCCTTTCCTGAATTTTCACACAACTCTCCTTATCACCAGACACACCCTGTATTAACGAAGAGAGATGAGATGGCGAAAGATGGTGACGCGATATAACTTGCAGGTACAGAATCCACAGCAGGTTTAATGGAGCAGAAATCTTTACCACAGATTACGATTTAGCCGAATTAAATTCAGGTCGTGGAATTATGTCAGGGATGTCCATTCAAATCCAGTCTGGCATATCTTTTTCCAGGACACTCATTAATGTTAGCTGTCTGTATTCTTTTTAAAGAAATTATTACGTGATTATTATTTTTCAGATCGATCAAATTTCCCATTTGCCGAGACAGACAGTGAAACAAGTTTCGGGCATGTGGATGCATCCTCTGTCCTTGTCTCGTGCTTATCGATCATCACTCCAAGCCAGACGTTGTAGAGATTTCTCACTACTGCAAATGATTATTTTTTTTAACATTATATAATATCTCAAAAATTGTTAAAAAAAAAACCTTGACTAAAGATCAATCTCTTCACAACAGTCGCAAGTCAATTGTAATTAAAAGGTAATTAAACCTCTCAATCTCAGTCATTGAGAAAAAAAGATCTGTCATCAATTAAAGAGGGTTATCACCTTGTATGATTCTTTGTTATTGCTAATAGACTGCATAATCAAGCAATATAGGAAATTCTTTACAACTGCTGTCAACTGGATTCAATTCGTTATACTAAAACCATCACGCCCATAGGGGACCTGAGCTAATAAATTACAGTTCACACACAATGGGGCCAGGCTACTCGGCCACGCCACATTGCCTCACTTATTACAGACAGAATCTAAGCGACCTCCCTGTCAAAGTTATGCGAGGATCCCACAACAAAAGCCAGCATTTCTTTTACCCGGCAAAGTGCCGACTGCCTGGACTTAAAGAGCCTAAAATGGGATTATTTTTCAGCTCCTTTTACACCCTTTATCTGGTCCTACCCCTTATTAATGAACGAGGATGGAGAAGAGGAAGCATAAACAAATATTGACATTGAATTTTCTTGTCGTTTAAGGAGACTTTATGTAAAACTATTTGGGTGCAGACTGCAGAGTGTTGAGTGTTCAAGTCAAGTAAAACCCACAGCTTGCTGTCTCTTGTCCGGGCATCACACCCTTGCTAGGTTCCCAGTTTAAGTGTTAATTTTAAGTTAGTCCTTGTAATTTCAAAAAATACTATTACATCCTTACGCTCTTAAAATCCAATTATAACTTGGTAATTTTCTTCAATTCATTTTTTTTTTAAAGATACATATAATTAGATAGGACGGGAAAATTTGACCGGGAAAGAAGATATTTTTGGGATAAAAAAACAACTAAATTAAGTATGGTCAACGATGTTCAAATGAATATTTGACTATTTTCTATATGGAACAATTAATTAATTATGATATACTACAGGGACTAATTTCTAATTAACTCCCAATTTAATCAAAGGAATTTTTTTAAAAACAAAAATCTAGAATTTGTCAAAACCCAATTATAGAAGACATCAGCCAGACTATTTTGAGGCCTTCAATATGTTAGATGAGTGATAGTGCATAATTAAAAGAAACTAGAAGTGCTCTTGGTTTACTGTGTATTTATTAATGTGTATCACAACTAGCTCAAGAATCCTACCTGCAGGACAACCTTAATCGTGGACAGCTAGAAATTGCTGGAGGTTCTTTCTCTACCCCATTCATTGCCAGGGATCAAGCCTACAGCTTCACCTATGAATCGCCTGTAACTGGTGAGGATCAACAGGTGCAATCTCCTACATTGACATCGTCATTTTCTTCTTTCCTAGTTAACGACAAGACTCCTCGCTCTGCATCTGAAGGTTTTTCTTTTAGCAACCATGACGAATCGGGTGCGGGTGCAATAGAGCTCTCATCAATGCTAAGCTTTACCTTCGTCAGTCCTAGAATTGCAGTTGAGAAAGGAGATTTCTTGTTTGATGCTAAAGTCACTGACTCGAAATTGGATGCAATTGATGGAGGTACATTGCTTTCATCACTCTCCTGTTTGTAAGATCATAGTTAATACACATTAGATGAATAGGCATCCACATCCATCTTTGGAAACCATTAAAAACTGCGAGTTAGAGAACAACATTTTCCAAAAAGGATAGGCTTCTTTTGGCTCCAGATATGAGAGCAATCAGGTCCCTAACGTGTTTCCAGATTCCACTTCTATTTCGATATATGTGCAGTATGTTTGTCCATGAATTACTATTCGAAGCTCTCTTTCTTGGCTGGTGCAGAAGTACTCTTAGGAAAGCTCCCTGCATTGTCAGATACTTTTGTTCCAGTTAACCGTGGAATAGGAGAAATGATTCAGAAGATAGAAACTCGACAGGAAGGGTTCAATGGGTCTAAATTATCCAGTATCCACGGCAGAAGAAATCACACCATAGGACTCGGCGAGCTTGATCAACTTAATGTCATGGTCACTGAATCGGTAATTCGCTGGGCATCATGCAGTCACATCGCTACCGCCCCATCACTTAGATTATCACTTGTGTGCTAGACCCTAGAGGCGTGCATATGCAATTCGTACCCTGACTGGGCACTTGGGAAGGATTACCTTGGCAGTATTAACGAGTTCTAATAATGGCCGACACGGAAAGTTCTGGGGATGTGAGGAACTGAACTCGGATGACAGATTTGTGGCTTAATTTATGAGTTTTCTAAAAAATTGCAATATGTGAGTAAATAACAGAAGTAGCACATAATTAAATTTCAAATGCATTTATCTCCCCCTCCATCCAGTGCACTCTCAGTATTGTTATTACATTTTGTTTCTGTATCTAGGGGCTGTGCTGTGGGGCAACTTGTGCAAGAGAACCTGCAATCTCTTGATTCTATTTGCCTTCAATTACACTTTAGAGAGAGAAGAAAAATTTGATAGCATTGCATAAATTAAGGCGTTTGGACACCGTGAATGATGCCAGTCACATGATGACGTGCTCATTCATCAAATAAACAAGTTAACTAGAAAAGGATAATAACGGCTTAAGATTGAAACAAAACATAGCATTCCTTTTCCTCCTATTATAATACAAGTAATAGAAATACATTTGATTTCATGGGGTCCGAGTTCTAAAAATTGACCCCTGTTATTTTGGAGCCCCAAGACAAGCTGGCTCAGTTCCTAACAAGCCAATTGCTGCAAAATTTTAAGAATCGTGCTCCTATAATGACTTTCATGAAGTGGGAGCGTATTCTTGGATTGCTGTCGCTAGCTTATTCCGATCCTCCTCTGTTTTTGTCCTAATTAAGAAAGTACGTGCCACAACACTATCATTATTGCCGCTATCATCACCCTACAATAAGACGAACCATCGGCTATAAGTTCCATGATAGACATGCTACATTAAACACTATGATTAATATCATTAAACACTATGATTAATATCTGCCATTACAGCAGCCTTCTATATGATGGTTATGTGAATCTGTAAATATTTGCAGGTGAAGGCTAAACCAGGCAAAGTTTATATGCTCATAAAAGTGCAAATATAAAGAATTAAAACGCATTACTGCAGTGTGAAATATTGCAACAAGGGAATTCTTCTGTGGATTTGTCTTGATTCCTGGATAGAGCAAAGCATTAAGTAACACTTTCCCCACCTGCCATCAGCAAAAACACTATAGACAGTAAGTCCAAGAGAGAGTTACACAGGAGTTAAAGTAGCAATTTCAACTAAGCACCATGCCATGTCTATCAAAAGAAAATAAATGCCTAATCATTTCGAACATACATCATTTCGAACAACAATGGTTGGTTTAGATTCTTTCGTGGACTTGCCAATCCCCTCTCTGCATTTGATGGAAAGCTGCCCTGGGCCCTTATCTTTCCATGTGTCCTTGTCTGCCGGATCACTTGACTGATCATATCAAGAGAAAAAAACCACGGAAATCATTCAACCACAAAGAAGGCAGCACAAGCAGGGGATGCAAGTCAAGACTTGACTGGCATGCAGATCATCTCAATTCATGAGGCAGATCAATTACGAACATAACCAAGATACAGAATGGGGACAGCATTGGCATCATTTCAAGATGAATAGAGAACTGCCAAACTCAAATCACACCAATACGCATTAACAACTGATACACTTAGAATCCTGGATATTCTGATTTTGGGAGAATTGAAGTACCACTTGTCACCACACCCCTTAATTGAAACCACAAATACAGAGTTTGGTTCAGGGCTTTTTTTTTATCATTATTTATAACCTTTTTGTTACCTGTACTATTTAATTACTAATGCTGGACCTTAAAATCTCATGGAATGCATGAAATGATCTTCACTTCAAAATCAATCAAGAGATTTTTGACATAGCATTAGATAGAAATATTAGATGCCAAACTAACTAATTTCATAAAAAAAAGGGTGAGGAGAAAGTTAGATTTGCTGGTATGCATGAGCGAAAGACAACTTTCTTCTACTATTAAAAGTTGATAGATTTACATAACCCTACCCCAAAAATAAAAACTTCGCAATGCAGTCTCAATAAGTACAATATGACATGTCAATTACCTTCACATAGAGCTTGCACTTGACTTCATGGACTGTAACAATACCCTTCTCTTCAGACTTCTTCACAGATGGACTGCCAGGTTGCTGTAATTCATTTTCTGGTAAAAGAAAAGGGTTTAACATCAACATAAAACAAACACACGAGTGGGCTAGGGTTTCCAGGCTACAAGGAATATTATCGAAATAATATGAAA
>Ga0307514_10003109_pt1 | contig 16325 bp, 16 predicted proteins | sample 16_EM_MG_FD_203088 | JGI IMG/M metagenome (GOLD analysis project Ga0307514, IMG submission 203088) | Populus trichocarpa ectomycorrhiza microbial communities from riparian zone in the Pacific Northwest, United States - 16_EM | ecosystem: Host-associated > Plants > Roots > Unclassified | place...
AATAAAAAAATAAAACAATTATAAGAGGGAAGGCCCAAGAGAGTCCAGCCAAGCCCTATATAGAATTAAAAGGACGGATCTGGCATGCTCAAGCTTTGCAAACTTCGAGTCCGTTTTTTTTTTTATTATTATTTTAAAAATATTTTTGAAAGAATTTATTTATTTTTTATTTTTTTCTGTCAATTATTTTTTATGATGATATAAAAGTGACTCCATGTCTCTTACAAGCAGAGAAATTTGAGCCCCAGTCCAAAAAAAAAGAGGAGAAATTTACGCCTATCGTATTCTCACAAGAAAAAAAATTACGCCTATACATAAGAGTAAAATTCATTCTTCTTTTAAATATTTATACTTTGAATTTCTCCATCTTACCTGTATTTATTTATTTGAATTTTCTCAGAGATTTTGGTGTGTTGATTGGTGTACATTGTACAGTGCAAAGTTAAAATTGGGACGAGGCGGCTGCTGCTGCTGCTCATTGCTTCAAATATTAAAATACTCTTCACGGAATCAAATTAATTTTTTTTTTTAGTTTAGTTATTTTTGTCCTTGTGAATTACTGAATAAAGCCAGCTCATGCAGTGCAGGAGACTACAAGAATTTTTTTTTTTCTTGACAAATGTAGAGAAATAAGAAAAGTAACTTTCAACCAGTAGGAAAATAATCTCATCTTTTAACAGAAGTTTGCTTTAAATGCTCTCTCTAGATTTATATAAAGATAATTTTATATGCAAAGTTTTACATAAATATTAATTTTAAAATTTATAAAATTAATTAAAATACATGTAAATTAATCCAACATCAGAAGATAATTTTGCATTACCAGCATTACTCTTTCCATATTCTAACTTTATATTTTTTTCACTTGTATTGTTTCTTTTTCATACAATATAAATAAAATGATTTTCAAACTACTTTCAAATACAAATAAGCTATAAAAATAAAACTTATTCAAGGAATTTTTTCATGTGTTTTATGCAAAATATTTTTAAGAAAATCACTTATTTTCAACAAAACAATTGAAACTTTAAACAATGGACCACTTTACTTAAGAAAATTATTTTCTATGAACATATTTTCATACAGAAATTAGTTTACAGTAGACAGGAAAATATTTGAGAAAATTATTTTCTACTGACATATTTATAAGAAACACATGGGATGTGATTGTCTCCTCCCTCTCTGCTCGCTCGATCTCCCCCGCCCGCTGCCCACCCTCCCTCTCCGACTCTCTGATACCAGTTCTCTACTCTATCTGCTTTCTCCCGCAGCTGTCTCCTCTCTCAGGCAAGTCTCTATTTCTCTCTCTTCGATTTTTTTATCGCACTGGATGAATGTGCACGGGTATGTTTGTTTGAGCTACTGTTTTTAGATTCGATACCTTTCGCTTTATTTTCTTATATCACTCTCTATTATTCCTCCGTTTCCAAAAAAGACCGTTGGTTAGGGTTTCGAATTTCTCGACTTTTGTTTGCAGCAATGTTACTCCTTTAGTGACATAGGGTTTAAATGTTTTATTGTATTTGGATTATTAGGTTTTAATAAATACATTTATTAAGATTTTCACGTGGACTAGAGTGGAAAATTTGTAATATTTTAATGAGTTTTGGCTTCCGAAGAAGCTGTTAGTAATTCATGATTTAGCACTGCTTTGTGTGTGTGGTGAAGTTGCAATCTTGTTAGTTTTTAATTTAACTTAGAGTGCTGATTGATCACACCGTGATTATTTTGCTTATGCTGAATTAGATGGATTCCTAGAATTGGGGAAAGTAGATCCCTGCAAGAATTGGGCTCCATATAATGCATTTTTTTCGATGACGAGGAGTGTGTTTTCAGCTGAATGCATTCTGTTTTTTCAAGATTGTTTCTTGTACGCTATCATTATTAAATTTCTAGCCTCAATGAAAACCATGGATAATAGGATTGTTAGTCGAAGTTTTGATTCTTTTGATGTTCATACAGCGTATTTTCCTTTGACCCATCAATAAAGAAAGATGAGTGATTACCTATCAACAATGCTGCTTACAAAGAAGAAAGAGATCGACTGCGTCATCAGAGATGCAATCGACAAGGTCCTTGTCCTCCGCTTCGGCCGCGCCTCTGATCCCGTTTGTCTCCATCTTGATGACATTGTATGATCCCCCTCTCCCTTGCTTTTAGCACTCCGCTCTCTCTCTCTCTTTCTCTCTCTCACACACACACACAAATTAAACTATTGTTTCCAAGTTGCAGTTATCGAAATCAGCTCGTGATGTTTCAAAATTTGCAACAATAGCCTTGGTAGACATTGATTCGGAGGATGTTCAAGTTTACGTCAACTATTTTGACATAACTTTGGTTCCTTCTACTGTTTTCTTCTTCAACGCTCATCATATGAAAATGGATTCTGGGTACAATTTCCCCCCTCCCTATAAGGGAAATTTAATTTTTCATTTCCATTTTGTAATGATAATTAGTGTATCTGCATCGTTGATTCAGGACTGCAGATCACACTAAATGGGTTGGTGCTTTTCACAGAAAACAAGATTTTATTGATGTAGTTGAGGTATGCTTGTTTTCTTATTTAATTTCCCTTTATTTTTTCACCACTTTGAGTTTGTGTATCCAACATGCACTTGTGAGAACTGAAAGTCACGCACCGGTATAAATATTTTGATTTAAACTAATAATGAAATAGCTGATTTAATCTCTACTTGAGGACATACCATGGAATTTGATTTACCTTTCAGTTGCGTTCACTAGTTTCTTGTATTGGATCTTTCGATTATTATAGATTATATATTATGATTGATGATTGCCAGTTGGTACTGGACTAGGTTAGGGGCAAACCGGCAAGGTGCTAATTGTTCCCACCTGGTTGTAACCCATTTACAGCTGCACAATTTTTACCCTTTGGCAAAAGTTGTGAATTTCTTACTGTGTGAAAAAGGATACTAATTGATTTCTACAAGGAATTTGTCGCTGTTGGACATAATTGCTTGCTCGTTAGACATAGAAGACTAGGGTTGAATGAAGCGTTTGCAAGGAAAAAAAAGGCAAGACAGTGTCAGCAATGGCTACTGGATAAAAAAATGAAGATGCAGACAGAATCTCGTCAAGAAATCGAGTTAGGACCCTTAGCCTAAAGCTATGATACCAAATTGAAAAATAGAATTAGGTTGGATGATTTTTTTTTCATATCACTAAGGGGTCTTTATACAATATACATATCACTCATTTAGACAAGTCAACTATACAATTGAATAGGCTACAACCTAGGAGCTAAAAGTTAGGCAAAAAATCAACTAACTAATTGACAGCTATATACAACTAATATATGTCAACTCAACTAACACTCTTTAGCTCTTTATCCTCAAATCAATAGATGAACTGAAGTTGTTAATTGAAGCCTTGGAATTCTATTACAAGGCCTAATTATGATCATCTAGCATCATGAGACAGAATCCTACGACGAGCTGAATTTGATTTTAATAGCTCCTTTAACTGCTTTACTAGAAGAACAACTGAGGTTATGAATTGGTTGAAACCAAGACAGCCTATAGACCTTCTTTGCCTACATTTTCTCCTATTAGTGAAGATGGTGACTCCTTTGCTAAGCACATTCAAGAGATACATGCTGATGTGTGGAAAAGGATACAAGACAACAATGAAAGGTATAAAATGGCAGTTGATTTGCGTAGAAGATTTGTTGAATTTAAAGAGTGATTTAGTTATGGTTCCACCAAGGGGTACATATCAATAGCTTCATTTGAGAAAGCCGAGGGCATTTCAAGTATTTAAGTAGTTAGGTGAGAATGTTTATCTCTTGGATCTTCCCTTGGAATTACACATCAACCCTATATTCCATTTTTTGTGGATCTAAGTATTTATCATGGACATCAAGATGGTGGTGGTGAAACTTCTAATCGTTTATCTTCAAGAAATTGAGTGTGTTATTCAAGACCAGCATGTACATGGGGGATACCAAAAATACTTGTTTAAATGGAGAGGTATACAGGTATTTTGAAGCATTTGGTTTACTGCTCAAGAATTCCAAGAATTGAGTACTTTGCACAATGCACCAATCAACGAACATGTTGGAGCTGAGTTTTTCAAAGTCAAGGGGAATTGATGAAGAAGAGTCCCTTTACAGGTGTATTTGTGTCATTTTACTGAGCAAAGATTTTTAGCAGTAGTTATTGATTAGTAGTCTTTTCCTTGATAGTTTAGGAGTTCACTTTAGTTTTTCTTGTGCTAGTTGGTTTTCCTTCTTAGATTAGGATTTCTCTAAAGTCTATAGATATAAGCATTGTCATACCTGGATCATATTTGTGAATAGCTTTGTTAAATATTCTTTTCAGGACCATTCCTGTTATAAAGGTATTAAGCTTGATGTTAGGCGCTTTTGTGGAGAACAATCCTAAGGTGTTTCTTGATAGTTTACCTGGTCTGGAAAGTTTCTTTAAATGGTATAACTTGAGGGATGGGCAATTTTTTTTTGTGGAGCTGAAAGGAACAACTAATGTTTGGTGGGAAATATTTCAACTGTTGTGTAATTGACACGTACACTAACATTTTTTTCTGCCTAACAAGGTTAGAACATCAACTGGAATGAAGATGTCATGATTTCTATTGTATCTAGAAGGGCAATATTTCACAAATTCCTTCAGTTTAGCTGCTTGTAGGCTTTTATTCAATGGCTGATGCAGCTCAAGTTGCTTTTAAGATTGAGGAAGAAGACTTCCATGAGATTCCAGCCACGTCCCCTGGTAGGAATGAAAAGTTAGCTATTGGCTTCATTACGGAGAATTCTGTTGATAAATCTCAAGGAATTTCCCACTCTATTCACAAGTCCACTCACCCTAATACTCCTTATTCATCTCAAGGAAGCATTTGATCAAATTCCAAGGGAAAGAAAGAAGTGTAAAATACCATTTTCTATTGCCTCAAGGCATCAAAAATAGAAACGAATCTGGTTGATGTTTCAAGTGTAGGGGCTTCGGCTGCTTTTCTTTTGAATGTCCTAGTAAGGCACTTTCACTTCCTCATAAAGGACAAGCCTTAGAAGCCATCAACGAGGAAGAATTTGAAGAAGTTATTTGTTGAGATGGATGCAGATAAACATTCAAAATTGGAAATCAGATTCCAATGTTGAAGAAGATGACAATCAAAGTTGGAAATTGGATTCCAATGTTTAGTGTTTTTACCCATGCTTGCAACTTATGAGGTTGTTGAAGATAATGACAATTGGAGACATATTTCTATATTCAACTTGAGAGTTAACACTATGATCATGGATTTGGGTACTTGTGCTAACATCATATCTGAAGAGGCTGTCAAGAAGTTATAGGTTTGAAGACAGAACCTCACCCTCAACCATATAAAGTCGCATATGTCGCTTGGGTGGATAACACTAATTGGAAAATTGAAGAAAGATGCTTAGTTACTCATAAACCTGGTGGATTAGTCAATGAAGTGCAATGTGATGTCGTTCCTCTTAGGGTTTGCCATATTCTTTTGGGTCGTCCATGGTTATTTGATTGAAGGATGCAGCATGATTCCTTATTAAATCAAAAGAAATTTAAGCTCAGGCCATCGAATGATCTTTAGTTGTTAAAGTTGAAGAGGTTGCCAGGTCATTCATTCTTCATCAAGTGCGTAGATTTATGGGTGATGTATTCCTAGGTCCTGCCCCAAACTCAACAGAGTTGAGGTTTTCAAAGAGAACTGTGGAGTAGCTATGCTATGCTTAGAGAAACACTCCACTTTTGAAACTCAACATTAAGTGATTTTTAATTAAACAAGAAGTCTTTTTGGTTAAAAAATTAAGTGTCCTTGTGGATTTTTAATGTTTGGGTTTTATAGCTTTGAGTCATCAGTTATTTTGTAAGCAGGATTACTCAAAGTCTATTCTTATTTAGGAAGTTGGTGTTTTAGTTTTTAATAGTTTATTTCTGTTTTTCTTTCTAAACTCTAATTTTACAAATAACAAACCATAGCCACCACCATGAATCCTTTGTAGGACACAAATACCAAATCTGTCCTACATTATTAGGTTATGATATATTAAGAATAATAGGTAACTTAGTTACCAAATCAAAAGACCAATAAAGTTAATGCAATGCAACTAGCAGGAAGGAAAAAAAAACTCAGAGTGGCCGAGGTTTCTTCAGGGTTTGTGTAGTTGTCTTCCCAAATTTTAAGAACCTTTCATGTGAAGAGTACTGATAACCAATAGTATTTTCTCAGGTTTTGTTATTCAATTCCTTGGTTTTAATTTGGTGTGAAGTGATGCAAATATTAGATGTTTTACTTGGATGATCTAGCAGCTATTTTGACAAGACTCTTTTAATTAACGATGCTCTCTCCTCCTTGGATGTGTCAGAGTTTGTTAATTGATGGGAGACTGTTTTTAAGTACTGAAACTTTGAGGAATAAATGTTCCGTTACAGAGGAGACCTACATAATGAAATTACAATGGAGGCAACGGACTAGTCCCCAAACTTGGTTATTGTCGAGCTATACTGCAATTGCACCGTGTCCGCTGCAGTGTGTTGTATTCATTTTTATGTCTGCAGTTGGTCACACATGAAACCGGTTTCTTTTTTCAAAAAGGATATTTGATCTATAAATCTTTTCTTGTATATGATGGGATCAGTTGCAGACTGTACTTGATATTATCTTATAAAAACTTGTTTCCTGTTCTTACAGGCCATATTCAGAGCAGCCATGAAAGGCAAGCTGATCGTGAATTGCCCCCTGCCACCAGAGCGGATACCAAAATATGAGTTGTTGTACAAAAACTTGTAAAGGTGGCCTCTTTAGGACTTGTATAATTTCTTTACTCGCACTATCCTGCCACTCTAATGTTTTAACAGCCAGTGAAATTCTCTTCAAGGCTGTAAATGATAGCAGACTTTTATCATGGAAGGATTTTTCTACTATTCGCTGTTCACTGTCCTCTATTTCTCATCTGGCTCCCTTGACAATAGAAGTGACCTTCAGGCAAAAGGACTTCGAACTGTACGAGGAAAGCTACCTATAAAATAGAGTAGCTTTCTTTTGAACCGAGAATCATGAACCTCAACTGCTTGTCTGAAAAACTGTTAAATAACAACGTAGAGGAAGTTATTAAAAGATGAAAACCAATCATCAGCTGGTCAACACACTCAACCAAGTAATTATTTATGGCTCCAATTTGACAGTGAAAACCTTCGTCGAAAATAACTTGAGAAGCGAGAATTTGAGGTTTTTTCAAGTAAAGACACAATGGAAAGCAGAAACTGAAACTATTGCACTCCTAGGAGTGTTTAGTGTTTCAGTTTATCATCATTACAACTACCATTTTTATTCCCACTTTTGTTAGTAACCAAATACCAGCATGTTTCTATCATAGTTAGCATCTAGTCCAAAATGCAGAAACGCAGTTCTCCAATGGGGTTGCTTAAAAGTCTGCCACATCATAGCAATACTGCAGGTCACCCATCAAATAATCACAACTTGGAGGATTAGGGATTGCTTCGGTTGATCCCCATAAATGGATTGGGATGCAAGAGCATGAGAGCATGTTTTAGCTTGGAAGATGGGATCGATGCAGCACTTTTTAAGAGCAGCTTGCACACACACCTGAAGGAAGAATGGATCTTGTTTGAGAAATAGAAACTTGTTTTTTCATTAACCTATCTCTGGTACAGAACTCATTCAGCATGAGTTACGTTGTTTGTACCCCCAGAATTCCTTTTTGTAGAACAGGACAGGAAGCGGATTCCTTTTTCTTTAAGCACGCAAGATTTTTTTTTTTTCATTATCATCACATTTATTTGATGAGGAAGTTAACAAAAATCTTATGATATAATCTAGATAAATAATGGTTCCCTTCCTAAAACTGAAGGATCAAATTGACTATTTTTATGTCATTGAATTTGAATAAAATAGTAAAAAGAGATTTAATGGATTCAAATCCAATGGCCATCAAAAGTTCAAAACACAGGCAATGCACAGATGCAGAAAAAACAAAAAGGGTAGGGCAGCAACCCTGAAATTGCGAGCAAAGTTGAGCAGAGTGACATCAAGCTGAATCTGATGCCTTGTTGCTTAGGTGAAGTCTTCAAACGTCAGCATGTATCATTATCCGAATGTGTGGAACAGCTAAAAAGTCTTAAAATCTCTGGAGTTTTAGTCAGATTCTAGCTTTACACACAGAAAAAAAAGAGAGGGGAATATGATCCCTCACCATCACATCATTTTGAAAATCCCAGAAAGTTGTTTGTCTTTCTAATTGATAGGAATCTTTGGTTGTAATGCCCCCCATCAAATAATCTAACAAGCACAGCTGATTTTCACACTAGATCACAGGGATGGGCTCTAAATATTATTATTTGCAGACCAAAATAAAGTGCTTCGGGCCCTAGATTTCTCCTCCATATTCCAGTTTATGCTAAAATAAAATCCAAGCCCTTCAGCCCCCCTGAATTACAGTTGCATCAAGATATTTTCACTCATATCTCTGAACAGAAAGAAACCATATTCTTCATTTGGTATCTTTCACCATGGAAAGGAATAGCAGTAGCTACCCCAAGGATGTGTGTGAAAAAATCTACAAAGTATTTTCTGTCTCTCCAGCTTTCCGAGCAATTCGCCGCGTCTCAACTCGCCCACAAGATCCTAGGCCTGCTAGACCTGCTCCAAATTCATCACAACCACCCTCTCGTTCTAAGAAAATCAATGATACCCAATCCCAAACATATTCTCCAAGAAAACATCGCAAGTCTGCAGAGGGTGCCAAAAGCCATGACACTCTTAGCAATAGAGAAGCAGCAGAAATGGTTCCTGTCATCTTCGATTTTTCAAGCCAGGGTGTTCCAGCAAATGGTAAATCCAAGTTAGCTACTACTCCACTTCCTTCCATTCCAAAGAACACCCAAGTTGCTTCCAGGATGGAACCTGAAGCTAAAGCATCAAGCATGGCTGTGCCGCAAAGTCCTAGCCAAGGAAACAAAGCCAATAATCCCAAGGTTGAATCACCTCAGCATAACAAGTTGGAAGAAGGTAGCAACAAGCTAGGGATGCACATTGAAGATATATTCACTGACTACATCAATCGTACAAAGATTAAGCTTAAGAGGACTTTGTCAGGTGCTGGACATGAAAACCAACATGCTAGCTCAGGAAAAGATAAGTTTACGGATTACGTTGACTGTGCCAAGGTTAAGCTTAGAACTACTTCAAGTATTGGCGGTGGAAAGTCTTTAACTCCTTTCAAGTGAAGATCAAGAGGGAACTTGGGCAACTCGACTTTCGTTTAAAAGTATAGTTTGGATGAATAAATGCAATTGCTTTTCGTCATTGTGAGAGACCTATATATGTTGTGGAGCTTCTTCTTTTTTGCATATTTATCCTATGTATGCCATGTTTATTATTTATTTTACAATTAAAGACTGAATTTTTCATTAACTTCTTGTTTCTACTTTCTTTGTCCCCAAGAATTGATGGAATCCCCAACAGTGTTTGGTGGCTTCGGGAACCTAATTTCTTGTGTGTTGGAAGCATTAATGGAAGTTTAACATACAATGATCGGTTCTCTGAGATTTCCACACAACGTTACAATAAAGAGGGATCTCATAAAAAAAAAAACCATAATAGAAAATATCTCGTGAACTGTTCACTAGTAGTGGATATACTTTTTTTCCATCACATTAAGCAATTAGCCAGTTTGAAACAATAGAATTCAGAACTTAGTAATATTTTATCACCAAGAGAAAATTGAATGCATTCTCTGGTCATAAGAAATAATGATCTATTCAATAAATCTTTCAACACTTAAAAAATAAAAAAGAAGAAAAATATTACAGCCACAGGCAGACAATCTTAGACATCCAGAGGATGAGGGTCCAAAAACTTGTTTCTACGAATATAATAGCATTTAAAACAAAAAACATGTCACCTTCTTGCCTCCCTTTCCTAAAAAATTATATCTGCCAATTATGACATTATCTCCAAAAATTAATTTATTGGAGTTATAAATCCATTCATTGATCATATAGGTAGTGTGTCCTGTGACGCCAAAACAACTCCTGACCTCCCAGTCTTGCAAAACACGCTGATAGCTATGGAGTCCATCAGAGAGGCTAGCCAAAGGATTGCAAGGATATCAGCTCATCTCCAACCTCCAAATTCCCAGGTCCTTCTTTTTGTTTCATCTTTTCACTTGTTTTATAGTTAATATACTTGTTATATGTGCATATCCCTATATATGATTTTCAAGAAAGTTAGTTATTTTTTTTTGTTGAGAAAGATTTGTGGTTTGTGTTTCAATAGACGGAGGAAAGCTGTGTTTTGAAGAGAGCTGATTGCAGAGCGAAAGGAGGGGCACCAGGGTTCAAAGTCGCTATCTTGGGTGCTGCTGGAGGAATTGGCCAGCCTCTGGCGATGCTTATGAAGATGAATCCTTTGGTCTCTGTTCTTCATCTTTATGATGTTGTCAATACTCCTGGTGTCACTGCTGATATTGGTCACATGGACACTGGCGCTGTGGTAATTTATTAACCCATCATTAACTATGTTTTTCATTTTTTTATCTTGCTTATGTGCAGTCATGTCTAATTGTGAAGTAAGGTAATCCTTGTATCTCTGAATTGTAATGTTCTTGATTTGGAATTGGGATTCATTATTAAAAGATGTTTTATTCATGAATTCAAACTTTATCATGTAGGCTAGAAAGTATTTGATAGTTACAGTCTACACTATTTGGTTTTCTAGGTTCGGGGTTTCCTAGGGCAGCCGCAGCTTGAGAATGCTCTTACAGGGATGGACCTTGTGATCATACCTGCTGGCGTGCCAAGGAAGCCTGGAATGACTAGAGATGATCTATTCAACATCAATGCTGGGATCGTCAGAACTCTTTGCGAAGGAATTGCAAAGTGCTGCCCGAATGCAATTGTCAACTTGATCAGTAATCCAGTCAATTCTACAGTTCCAATTGCAGCAGAGGTTTTCAAGAAAGCTGGAACTTATGATCCAAAGCGACTTCTAGGAGTTACAATGCTTGATGTTGTGAGAGCAAACACATTCGTGGTATCTAATCTGAAAATTGGACTAACTAATAGTTTCTTGCACATATAGTCCTGCTGGAAAAGCGCCAGGTGGAGCTTTTGTGCTTTCTATTACAGTCATTTATAAGTTTTCTACTTTCTCCTGTGATTTCCTCGCAGGCAGAAGTTCTGGGACTTCATCCTAAGGAAGTTGATGTTCCAGTTGTTGGAGGCCATGCTGGAGTCACAATTTTGCCTCTTCTGTCACAGGTTTCGTAGATTGTTTTGCCAAACATTTCGATGTTAATTTAGATGTTTAAAGCTACTGCTAAAAAATGTGGCACATTTTGAAATGAATTGATTCACTCTTTGCAGGTTAAGCCTCCTTCCTCCTTCACCCCTGAAGAAACTGAATACCTGACCAAACGAATTCAAGATGGTGGAACAGAGGTTGTTCAGGTAATTTTTTTTTCTTCCTTTTCTTTTCTTGGAGCACGTGGGATTGCAATACTGGCTGTTATTAGACCACCCTTCCAAGCGTTTTGTTGAAGTCATCTACTTGGACAAAGAAAGAGAATCAGCCAATGTTTAAGATACAAATTGTTACCACCTCACTGGTAACATTTCAGTGATCTGATATAGATAAGCATGTCCTATAGCAGCTTGTTATTGTAGATTGAGTGTAAAATCCCAGGAGGGACATGGACAAGGATGGTGGTTTCTTTAATTGAACTTGCTAGAATTAATATTTTTATTGAAGAACAGTTTTGCTAATTTCATCTATTGCATCGTTACTGATCAAGAAGTCGAATGCTTCCAAACTTCACCATTTCATTCTCCTTTCATTAACTGCTAAACATTTTGAAGTACATTCCTAGATGGCATCCAATCTCACAACTGCACATTTTTGCGAATTTTTAAAGCTATAATTGTAGTTCGCAATATCATTCTCAGCAATGATTTCTCTTTTGTTTTTTTAGATTTTGATATCTTATATGGCACCGCATGTTTTTGTCATGATGTTCGCTAAATCATGATTTCCAACTCAATGCAAAGTGCCACAGTGTCTCTGCAGGAATTGAGTTCTCTTTTTCATGCTGGCACGTGTATCATCTCTCTGCATCCTATTTTCATCAATTTTTTAATGCAATTGCTCTTAAGTTCATGGTTCCCAACATACAAGTTCCTCAAACATCTTGTATGCTTCCTTTCCATTTGGATTTAATAGATTGGTTAAACTACATTAAACAATGTCCCTGTTATTGGCAGGCGAAAGCTGGGGCTGGCTCCGCAACACTGTCAATGGTTAGCCAATCTATCCCCTTCTTTATTTTTATTTTTTATTTTCATTCTGCAACTTTGATTACAAAAGTGAATTATAAAATTCAAACCTAGTGGACTTATTGAACCAAAACAAAGACAAGGGATATGCAATTGTGCAGGCGTATGCTGCTGTTAAATTTGCAGATGCCTGCCTTCGTGGCTTGAGGGGAGATGCTGGTGTTGTGGAATGTGCATTTGTAGCTTCTGAGGTATTTTTTTGGAAGCCTTTCTTTGTAAGAATCTTCACACTTGCTATTTTAACCTTTCAATAATGAAGCATATTGTTTATAATAGGTGACAGAACTCCCATTCTTCGCAACCAAAGTACGACTTGGCCGCAGAGGAGCCGAGGAAGTCTATCAACTTGGTCCCCTAAACGAATATGAGAGGTATGAAGAAAGCATTTTACCACTCGACTGGCTTTCCTTTGTTGGTAAAAGACAATCAACAAAAATATTCACCGTTTTAACTATATTTTTAACAGGGCGGGGTTGGAAAGGGCTAAAAAAGAGTTGGCAGAAAGCATTCAGAAGGGGGTTTCCTTCATCAGGAAATAGTTTCAATCCAAGTAAAGCAAATTACGCAGAGTTAAATGAGTAGTTTCTTGTATCCGGACCTGTTGGAAATCAACTCTACTGAAAACTGATATTAGCCGATACGACACCCACCAAGAGTTATCATTTTTTAACATCTTTTATGGCTTGAGGGAGTACTTGCAATTATGCCGTCAAGTCTGAGTTCAGTATTTTTGAACACCCAGAATCGATCTTTTACTACAGAGACATGTCAACTGGCCAATCTATTGCCCAAAATAACATACCCGTCTCTCCACAGAAGTGGTTATAAAGGGGTAAACTGACTACACCGGCTTGTTTGAAGAACCGACAACAAATGGCATTGTTTCCCCATAACACGAAAGCTTCATCTTAAATCCCGTCCAGCTGTTTTATTCCACGCATGGGGAAAGCAACAGATGGCTGGATTTAGTGGTCAAATGCCTTAATCTCACATTAATTCGACTGGTAAAGATTGTTTTGTCTACTGCAATGATTTCCATCTTGATACTGCCTTAAATATAATGAATTTCACCGGAAAAAAGTATGATCAGCTCGTTCTCTCTTGACCTGATATATATAACCTACACTTTCTGAATTGATTTTACAGAAGATATTTCCAGAAAGTTATCAGAAATGACTAGCTATAAATGATAGTTATATGTAACCTGTTGGACTAGCTCCTGAAAAAGATTTCCAGGTGCTGCCAAGAAAATGTTGGCAACACAAATAATTAATAAGAAACACCAAAAGATTGAAGGCTATCATTTTATCACTCATAGAACAGACAATATGAACCTTTTGATATCTTCTTCGTTCAATAGTTTTTACAACGTCCATCTCTACTATCTCATTACGTGTAACTGGAAAAAAGAAAATATGTACAGCTTCTCCAGCAACTTTGACAAAATTAGTCCCCACCAAGGATTTACAAGGTGAAGGGATTGGAAGGAGGGTGGACAACAGGAGTTCTGGACGTGCTCGCATTCCCTGCAAGCACATGAGGAGCCACTGTATCCTCCACGATCACAGGGTTAGCCTGCACCACTCTCTCCGGTACTATCTTCTGGCCATCAACCTTAGCCAATACCTCAAAATGCATCCTCACACTCCCAGGCTTTGGCCTCCATTTAGGAATAGCCTCCAGACCAAGCCCATCTACTTCTTTCAATTTCTTCTCAACACCAAACCCTATCTTAACAAATGTCTGAGCTGGCACATCTGCCTTCAACAACTTGAAGGAACCTTTCTTATTAGCCTTGGGACCCAACATAGAGGTAAACAATTTCTCAAAACCAACGAAGTTCGAGTTTGAGCCATTCACAGAAGCGAATGGCCACATTGCAGTGAAATGTTTAGGAGTTAGAACAGTAGTAGCTTGTTCCAAATCAACGGTGGAGAGGGCATCAACAGGTTGAGATTTTGCAGACAAGGATAGCTCCACAAGTCCAGGAGCAAGGCGCTCCAGCTTGAGTCTGTTATTAGAAGAAGGTGATGATGATGGAGATGTGAGCGAGCTGGTGGGCCCAACAATCCTCGGAGAGAGGAGCGGAGCCCCTTCAGAACGAACAGCATGACGCAGCTGTTCAGCTAAGGTTAGAAGCCCAGAAGCAAAACCAGATCGAGTTCGATTTAGAGGCAATGGAAGATCAATCGGGTGACGCAGACTAACTGATCTCGCACCCTTCACCGGGACAACAGCACCATCTGCTAAAATGACTTTCTTCAAGACACCAGCATCCACATCATGCTGCAGATTAAAAAATAACAATAAATCTTTTCAGATCCCGAAGAAATTTCCTATGGTAAACTAGGGGTGAAAATGTAGCAGAAATCATGGTAGCAAAAATAAATTCTACCTTTGAAAAGAACTCCGGAATGAATTAGAATGAACCGAATAAAATGGAAATCAATCACATTCCGGCAATGAAAAGCGCTTATCTTTGGCATCCTGAACCCATATCTCGATGGGCCCAGCAAGATGAAACGGAGCTAAAACAGGCAACCCATTACCATCCTTTTTTTGTTCCATCAACCCGTTTTCATCACCGGGTCTAACGGGGTCTTCAACTCTAAAAATAGGCAAATCAACAAACTCCCAGCGGTTCACGTCCTCCAATAACATGGACGGAACCACCTTATTATCAACCTCCACATCAAATTCATAAGCCACTGAATGACTCACGAGTGTTTTAAGCTATCAGCTTAACAAGAGAAGAGTTATAGGATTAAAGAGAAGAGTTATAGAAGAAAAGCAGAGAAAAGAAGAATTACTGTATTTGCTATTGTTATTTCTTACCCTTTACGTTTCCAGTACACCAACTTATATTCTAGTGTTTTCCCTCTCCAGTTACAATTGTTCTTACTACTTTATTCCAACTATTAACGGTTAACTACCTTAAAAACTAACTACCTCAGAACTAACTTATCTCACATGATCAAATCAGCAAGTTTGTACAACTATTTTCTTCACATGCCTTCCACATTCTGCACATGCTTAAATCTCCATCCTTTTTTTATTGAAGACTGGTAACAATTCCCCCTTCTTAAAATGATTCTTGCCCTCGAGAATCTTGACAGAAGCCTGAAAACTGTTTACTAAGCTCATCTAAATCTTCCCAGATAGCGTTTTCATCGAACAGATTAGACCACTGCACCATCCCCATTGTGGCGGCCATGTTACCTTTCTTCATTAGCTTTCGTTCTAGAATTTTCTACTAGAGTCACCTTAATCTTCCCATATCCATCCATTGCAGGTAATGTAGTTGATACCACCACATTACTTCCCACCTTCTTATTAAGTAATGAGACGTTGAAGATTGAATAAATTAAAACTCCTTCTGGAAGTTGTAATTTATAAGCTACAGCTCCAATCTTCTAGATCACTTTATATGCACCATAAAATCTAGGGTTAAGCTTGAAGTCTTTCCTCAAAGCCAAACTTTTCTGTCTATATGTTTGTAGTTTAAGGTAGAAGAAATCTCCCACGCTGAACTCTCTCTTAATTAGTCCTTCCCCTGCCAGCCACATGTTTCATCCTGTCTCTTACCATTCCTAACTGTCTTCGAAGAACCTGATCCATGCATGTCCAACTTTAACTGCAACATAGCATCCACTGCAACCACTAGAGATATATGTCTTGTGGCACTATTCCCCTACTGGGAGGTTGGTATCCATACAGTGGCTGAAAGGGGCACATTTTAATGGATGAATGATAGCTGGTGTTATACAATCATTGGGCCAAGGACAACCGTAAAAGCCATTTCTTAGGATTATACATCGTCATACTTCTTCAGCACTTTTCCAAACACTGATTCACCCTCTCAGATTGTCCATCTGTGTGGGGGTGATATATTGAGCTCAAGTAACTTAACTCCCAACTTTTTAAATAATTCCCTCCAGAACAAACTTGTTAGTGAAAACTGAAGCTGGGGGTCCA
>Ga0307514_10003110_pt1 | contig 16325 bp, 19 predicted proteins | sample 16_EM_MG_FD_203088 | JGI IMG/M metagenome (GOLD analysis project Ga0307514, IMG submission 203088) | Populus trichocarpa ectomycorrhiza microbial communities from riparian zone in the Pacific Northwest, United States - 16_EM | ecosystem: Host-associated > Plants > Roots > Unclassified | place...
CCATCAACACCTTTTCCCCTCAACTCCTATTAACCTCTCAACACACATTATCACAAACTTCACCTCCTCTTGACTTGCATTGACTTCTCAAAAGACATTATCATAAATAGCCCTTCGACTCAATCCCAATTAACCTGTCAATACATATTATCACAAACTCCTAATTGCATGAACAGACATTGACTAACAATATACATTAGTTCCAACATTATTACCCTCAACCACTAATCTTACATAATCAAAATCCCGTAGAATTTTGAATCCCGTAGAATACAACATTGATTTCACATTCTCCACAATTCTTATCTACAATGGGGATTTCGCACAAACACATTCCGCTAGATGTATGATCACATGAAAATTAATTCTAATTGCCAACTCCGGCGATAATATATTTTTCGTAAGCGGCTATTCACCACTACCTCTAGTTTATGCATGATTAGATTGAATCAAGGAGTTGATGTATAATCAATTTCACCCCCGTTCTTGGCTCAGTAGGTACTATCACAGCTTCCAAGCTCCCCTTATTTGTCACTAGTGGCCCTCTTCTGCGTTCTCTTCTTTAGCACCACCACCTGCTTTTTGACCAGCGGCTTCACTGGGGTCTGGTTCCCTGGCTTCGTAGTCCCCGGTTTCGTAGATGCCCCCTTCACAGCAGGTAGGGGAACACACGTGCCCTTCTTAATCTTGGGGTTAATCTCCTTGCCCACTAACACCATGGGTATGTAGATCTCCCTCGCCTTGCACTTCTTCAATGGGGTCTTTTTGGTTTTGCCAGCTTTCTACACGCCCTTGGGTCCCTTGGGCACTTGGCGGCACCCGCCACATTTCTCAATTTTGATTTTCCGTCCGACACCTCAGCAGTTACTCCCGATACTGACATATGGCTGCGAACTGTACCCGGAACCCAGCGAACAGCAGCGATGAATAGCTAACGGGGGTATAGGGAGTATAGGTGGATAGTTGGAGCATACCCGGGTAGTAGGGCGGACCTGGTACAGGCCCTGTGTGGGCTAAATGACATAGGAGTCCTGATGCAGAACAAGAGGATTCGATGGGCGGCGTCAGTATACGCGAGGCACCTACCGGAGTTACGTGAGGTTGCAGAACCAATACTCCGAGCAGTGGTTGGTGATGGCGTGGAGCTACGATGGATGCAGGGTGCTGACTGGGGAAGAGGCAAGGTAGAAACAGCACAGTTGAACAGGGACGAAGTGGAGGAGTGGTCCGATGGAAGCTGAATGGATGGGCGGGCGACTGGGGCTACAAGGACGAAGGGATTGTATCTCGGCGAATGGGCAACGATGGCGGATGCGGAGAAAGCAGGAGTGATGCTGGCGTGGGAAGATCATGTCCGAGCGGTCCTAGACAGTCAGGGCCGGGGGTCATACACGGGGTATGGAATTTGCAGTTGGACCCCCCGCGGTCATGGATTGAAGAAGCCCTGGTGGCGCAGATGCAACGGCGGCCGCGTACACTGATGTGGGTGAAAGGGCATCAGGGGGAGAGGGGCAGTGAGAAAGCAGACGTGAGGGCGAGGATGGAAGTGTGGATGGGGCGGAGGTTGCAGAAGAAAGTGATAGCCACACCAGCGGGGATCAAACAAGAGTATCCAATTTATGTACCCACGGTGGTCCCCAAAGTCGAATCCGTATCCCATTTAGCCGAAGATAGCTTTAGCGCAAGATAACTTAAGAGTCTGGGAACGAGATCAGTAACTCCGTATACCCAGCATTCTCCTTAACCCTTACAATATCTATAACTTTTGCAATATCCGTAGCCCCTGTCGCATGATTACCCTGAGCTGGCACATACTGAAATAATTATGTGACAGATAAAAAGATCTAGAGTCTTGGCACGAGATCAATGATTACTGTACCAGTATTCTCGTGCCCAGATGTTCTCGTGCCCAGACCGATTTATTTTTGTTGATAGAAAATCGTTTTTAAATAAATCATTAATCGCATTTATCCTTTCTGCAGCTCCTGGGCACCCCCAGGTGGCCTCTCTCCTGCACACGGGCCAGTCCCTGCCCTCCCCAAACTATCTACAATTACACAACTCGCCTACACAATGAACTCCGCCATCTTCCCACACCACTCCGCGTCATCCCACATCTGCTCCGCCGTCCGTGACGGCCCGTCTTCTCTCAATGACTCTCACCTCCCACCCAAGGACACTGCCGAAGATGTGCCGCATTCTGGGCTGTCCATCCATCGCAGACGCACTGCAGATCTTCCACCTTCCCCATCTCCCAAAGCCACTGACGCTGAGGGCCTTTGTCTGTCACCATATAGACCAAGCCTCTGATCGCTTTCGTCGACCACCGCATATGTGCTGGAGCTCTGGGGTGCAGGGGGTGTGCTTGCCGTATTCCCGGCGGGGTTGCGATGTCTGGTCTCAGCATGCGCCACCCCATCTCTACCTCCTTCTTCGCCCTCCTGTCAGCCTCTTCATTTCCCGCCACCCTATCATGGCCCTTCACCCACATCAACACTCTCGGCCTCTCTTGCATCTGTCTTTTCAGAACCTCCTCAACCCATGACCGCGGGTCCTCATACAGTCATACTACAGGTTCCATATCCTTTGCACGACTCCCTAACTGTCTAGGGCTACCCGATCCACGTCTTCCCATGCTAGCATCACTCCCAGCTCCTCCGCGTCCGCCACGGTTGCCATCGTACCCAGGTACAGCCCCTTCGCCTCATGGCCCCCGCGGCCCTCTCCTCGCTCCTGCTGCCTCCTGTCTACTCCTCAACTTCCTCCGCCGCAAGGTCTCTCACTTCCACTGTCCCACTATCTCGACCGCATCCTTGCATCCACCGCAGCCTAACCCTCTTGTTCCTCATCACCACGCCAATGCCGTTTACAGTCGAACCTCTATATTAGCCTAGCGTCGGGGCCGGAAGATCCGATGCTATTAGAGAGGTTATGCGTTTATAGAGAGGTTTTGTCTAGCCATAGTCCCAAATTCGGGCCGGCATGCTCAATGCTAATATAGAGGTTCAACTGTACCCCGGCTAGGTCCTGCACCTTGTCCTCTCTACTCCCTCTATATGCCAATACTACGGTGTACCACCCGGCCGAGTGACTACCCCGCTCTCCTGTATGACTATCTCCCTGCCATTCTTGCAGGTCCTTGGTCTGTGTGCGATAGTTATTCAACACCCAAGAGCGCTGAAAGGCCTCGTCTACATAGTGACAGATACGCGCGCTTATAGGAAGGGCCCTCAGCAACAGTGACTGTATGAAATTGGAAAGTCGGAGGAGCCTTGGTGTGTATGTGATGGCTGGACACCACAGAATGCGGCGCATCTACGGCAGTGTCCCTGGGTGGGAGATGGGAAGGGAAGGGCGAGTGTGCAGATGTGGGGCGACGAGAGGTGGTGCGAGGCAGTGGCGGATTTCATTTTGTAGATACGTAGATAGCATGGGGAGGGCAGGGACTGGCCCTGGCGGAAGAGAGAGGCCACCTAGGATATCCTAGGAGCTGCAGTCCATCGCCATATTCTAGACAGGATGAATGTGATTAATGGTTACGTTAAAAAAAAAATTTCAGCCCATCCAGGCTAGAGACTCATCCAGGGAGGGCTTTTTCTTTTTTTTTTGGCACCTATACACCTAGGGAGTCTTAGGCTATGAGGCGGCCATGAAACCTTTGAACTAGCCGACCCCCGTCTATATACGCGCCTACTGCGTCGCGTGCTTGTGTGTGCCAACTGCGCCGCCGTTGTGGTTATGTGGCCAACTATCTACTTGAGTAACAAGAGGTGCGGGAACGGGGCCGCCTCATAGCCTAAGGCTCCCTTCGGGGGAAAGGCGTATAGACTCAAAAAAAAAGAAGAAGAAAAAGCTATGAGAGGTTGTGCAACTAAGGAAATGCAATTCCACATGATATGGTTTATGCATACAGGAGATATTAACCGGGTTCAGGGTAACCATATCAAGATCACACTGGATTAATTCCTGGGAATTTCCGAATCTAATCTGGTGTGTCGCTGTAAAAGATACAGGAAAATACTTGATTATACATGAGTTAATTCATGGATGCTTGCCCTCAGTAATTGCTTCCGGTGGTTAAATCACCGGAATTAACCCAGTGAAAATTACCCTTTGCAAATCCCTGTGCAGATACTGACATACTCCGGTGCAAAACATGACCTAGTATTTTTTCCAGATATTCTTAGGGTTTTTGACGGTGACACTACCCCATGGGATATGGGTTTGTTTCCAATATTATGTGTGTAAGAAACCTGGTTGTTTTGCACATTCTGATTATAAAGCATGTATCCCGGCTGTTGTCCACTTGTGTGTTGACTGTACTGACCGTAAAGTTGACGAGATCTTGGTGGTGCTATGTGTGGTGGGCATTTTTTCAGGTATACGTGGTAACAGTCTCTTATGAAGTGATTAGTTCCTCTGCAAGCGTGACATCTTTTGACATCATTTCGATTTCCATTTCCCCCATTTGTATTTGTATTAGTATTAACTACCGTTGAATGGTCTCTGATATCAGGAGTAGTACTATCAGGGGACCTTGAGCGTCTATCTTGTCGGATTATACGTGTATGCCTGTCGTTTTTGTCTTCATTTTCCTTGTTTTGCAGGGCAATTTCTTCCTTTCATGGGAAGCCTGAAACCAATCGATTTGTCCAACGAGAATCCGGTACATTTCCCCAAACATTCTTCAGTTCACGCACAATAGACTTCACCCTGGCAATATATTTGGCCATTTTCTCATCATCCAGCATTTTTATGGCATCGAATTCATTCCACAAACGGTTTACGTTGGCTGAGATGTGGTTTTCATACTTGGTCTTTAGGACATCCCAGACTTCCTTGGCAGTAGTGAAATCCATGATGAGATCTTGCTGCTCAGCTTCACAAGAGATTGATTGATCAGCTTAACCTGGAGGATACAGTACAAAGTCAGCAAATGGAGGACTGGGCTGGTATCATGTACAGACCACATTGGGTAATCTAACATTTTTTATCTCCGATGCCAAGATTTCGGTGATGCTAGCGTAAAACTCGGAATTGGTAGCAGGTCTGCGATGTGTGACCAACCGTCTCACACCCATTCACCATCAGCCTCTGTAGCATAGCTAACAAGTAGAATTACCTTCAAGACATCAGGAATCATATGGTATTGGAATTCCTGCACTGATGTGGGAATAGACAAGACAGACCAGATGGTCACCAAATCAAGCTGAGATGCATTGGTCAGAACAGGACAGGCTAATAATCTCCAAGATAAAATTGGTCGCTGGGTAATTGAGGATGGAGATATATGTATAAATACGGATATATCTGGCTGTTATTCTAACCCCATGTACTAGATAGAGCATCCGAAAATACAGACACCCATATCTTCCTGAAATCATAAATAACTCTTTACCAATGAGCGGGAGAAGGAGTTTCCCCCCCTCTAGAGCAGCTATCACTCCTATGAGACTCTTTGGAGATGTTGTTGGGCTCAGTGGGTATGTCTCACCCCTCAGCGTATCCAAAATCATGAATAACAAACACTTCATTAGTTGTTATAGCCTACGTCCTGATGACCAGCCCGACCTCATCCCAAGAACTTGCATCGCTGAAGCTTGAACATTTCGGAGCAAACTTAGCATGACTGTAATACCGCAGTCTAGGCATCCACGATCCTCACCACATGCCTCACCCAAACTGCCCCGAATTGAAGAAAATCCTTTCGGAGCAAACATAGATACCACGTGTCTTGGCACGAGCGCACGTCAGCACAGTCACTTTAAATTTATGCCATAATGCCAAGTACCGGTGTACTCTCCATGATGTGTACGGAGTATATGATATGTACGGAGGCTTCCTGGTACTCGACATTACAGCACCTCAGTCTACGATGGGCATTGCTTCCTGGTACTCGACATTACAGCATCTCAGTCCACGAGAGCCCCTGTTTCGATCGCAATTGACCAGACCGGAGGATCATTCATTCCCCCGCTACACTCCCCCCGCCCCCTTTACACTCCTCCCCCATCAAAATATTTTTAGACGCTGATGCACAAGGCAAAGTAATAATAAAGCGGAAAACTATTTCAACAGCCTTGGGGACCTCCATCGGTATTCTCCCCTTGGCTGATATTCCCAGCGCACAGGTACTACGTCTTACTGAATGTTATGCAAAAACCCGTGAGGTCAGCCACCTGAATCCCAAGTGCTGAATGCTTCGGCCTGGCCTACTTCAATACGTTTCATGGTCACCTTCAGCATTCGGATTCTGTGTTAAATACGGTACATACTTATTATACACGCCAAAAAAACTTCTACGCACAGCCGTCAGGTGGGTAGTAGGTACAGTACCCCTCCCGTGACTACAGCTACTGACTGACTTTAAGCTTTAGGGAGAGCAGATATTCCGGTCAATTCTCCTGCCTCAAGTCGCGAGCTGGTCCTCACGGCATCCAACCACACCATAGTCACCCTATTCCAAGCACTACAGCCTTTCCCACGTCCCTACTCGCTTCATACTGTCCTCCGACCCCCTCCCCACTCGCTTCATGCTGTCCTCCGACCCCCTCCCCACTCGCTTCATGCTGTCCTCCGACCCCCTCCCCACTCTCCCCCTGGAACTCCAACTCGATATCCTCGCCCACCTCCCCCCGCACACCCTCTTCCCCCTCCGCCGGACCTCGCACTCATGGAACACCATGCTCTCCAACCCACATCTCCTCCACGCCCTGCACTCTCGCCTCCCCTTCCTAACCTCCGCGCGCTCCCTGCCCTCCCGCCTCAAACGCCGCCAGCGCATGATCCGCAACTCGCCTGTATGGGTAAAACGGCATACCGAAGTCTTTCCCTGGCTCAACCCTCCCACGCCAAGGCAAGACGAACTCCCGCATATTCCCGCCTGGAGTTTATACTGGAACGGGTACCTCGCTGCACTTACTCCGCCGAGTGTGCGCACGGAGCACCTGCACCCCGTCAGTGATCGTCAGACATACAAGTGCATGTTGAGGATTGGCCATGTGAGTACGCCGGGGAAAGTGGCTACGGTAGATATATCGAGGCTTTTTATGGAGAGGTATCCCACATTTTGGCATGAGAGGGTGGCACGTGATGGTAAGGCTACTCTCGAGCCGTGCCATTTCGCCTTTCACGAGGGGAGGGTGCTGGTGGGGATTTGGCTGGCGGCACCAGAGGTGGTGAACCCGCAGGAGACAGCATGGGATATGTATTACCCCCCTCTCCCCCACCACGAAGCAAGTAGGTGAAGCTAACCATTATATACGCATTGGTAGGATCTTTTTCGTTTTCGATGTCTCTGGCAACCTTCTCAGTCCCATCTACCCGCAGCCCCCCACCCCCACCCCCAACTACCTCCTCCGAACATCCCTAAACACCAACTACCTAGCCACCCTCAACATCAGCGAGATTTTCCCCCCGGGGGCAACTATCTCAACCTTGTTCCTTAGGCTCAACATCTACTCCCTACACACGTGCATACCTGCCTCAAGGGAGATTAGGATCAAGCCCTTTGGTGATGCAAAATCTATGAAAATTCTGTATCAGGATGCTTATCTAAACACAAAAACCCTCCTTTCGGGGTTCTTGGTCGATAACCAAGGCACAGCGTGGCTTCCCACCGTGGGCTGGACTGAGGATGGAGATGTTGAATTCCGTGCGCAAGTCCGAGATGTAGAGTCTGGGGAGGAGGAAACGTGGGTATGGGGGATGAGCGATCTTCCTAGGTCAGCTTGTGGACAGTGGGTTGCGTTTCCGTTGATGGAGGTGGCACCCCCGTTGGTTGAGGGACTGGGAGAGGGGATGGGGAAGATAAATGATATACCACCCAGGAGAAAGAAGGGCAAGGAGTATTTCGACTTTTGTACTCACGAAACAGAACCCGTGGAAGGGGCGTCCGGGTCGCCCACCGTACCTCCCCCGATAGATATACGTGCGAGTAATAAGCCTGTGAAAAGGATTAGGCAATACCCGGGTCGGGGGATGCTGTCGGGATCAGCCTTCAAAGAAATATCCAACTCCACCGTTCTTGTCTGCAACTTGCATGATATAGCCACCATAAGACTCCTTCCCCCACCTTCCCCCACTGAGTTTACACACCAGGGATTCCCTGTTACATCTACATCACCCCCACACACACAAATAGTCCATGGGAAATGGAAATCCGCAAACCTAGCAAACACGGTCGTATACACAAAACACACATTCCAGATCCCACCAGCCTTGCTGGCAAAATTCAACCCTTGGAAAGCGGGGCAATACTGGACGCAGGATTTCGGCGCAAGTTTAGGGCAGAGTAGCATGGGCCCCAAGTTGGCCCTGTGGGGGTACTGCGTGGATAACTACTCTACCCTATACGCCCCGCCTGAGGTAGAGGGGGGAAGTGTGGATGGACAACAAGGGATTGTTCACCTCCTCCCATACGTGGTGGGGGACGAGTGGGTAGCTACAGGGTCTGGGTTGGAGGAGGTAAGAGGAGCCATGGACTGGTACCAGTATGGTATGGACAGTGGGCGTACCGTGAGGACTGTATCGATGGCATGGGGGGATGATGGGTTGGTGGGGTGGTGGGCCGCGAGGGTGATTATGGGGCCAAGGGGGGCGGTAGAAAATGATCTGTGGGTGGTGTGTTGGGAGGAGGAGTGGGTGGTGAAAGGGGAAGGAGAGTGAGGAGGGAGGGGAGGCGACTGAGTGAGGAGTGAGGAGTGTGGATTGTGAATTATACGCTTTAGTTATTATACCATAGTAGAGGGTCCACGACGATGAGATGATAATTCACACCCAGACAGAGCACTGTACATACCTCCGCCATTTGGTCAATCCGCGAGACCCTTTTGCTATTTACTGTATACACCACATCGGATAACCCCTGAGAACCGACGTAGCGTTGAAACCTCAAACTGGAACGAGTTGAAGGTAAGAAAGAGAAGATCTAAACCCCATACATCAACAAAAAAGTCAGTGGCTGGGAAACCAGGACTATAGCTGAGATTTCATCTGGAGTGTATGTAGTTATGTGTGGATAGTGGATATGTAGCTACTATATGTACAAAGAGTATGGTGGTGGTTATCCGACGCGGAGCCTCACGGAGGGCACTGGTGGAGGGCACTTTGAACTGATCTGTGCATATATGGCTGGGCATAATATACAGAATGGTGTGTATGAGATACTACAGTAGTAGATTTTTTTTTTTTTGTTTTTAATGCTTTGCTTTGGCATCGACTACGGCGGAGTTTATTGAATATGTGGTAAGGATAATCAACTGGCCTATTGAGGCATGGAGATAGATGTTCTCCTGCCCAGACCGATTTATTTGTGTGGTAGCTTAAATCGGGAGATGGATAGATATAGGAAAGGATCTCATAGCCTAAGGCTCCCTTCGGGGGAAAGGCGTATAGACTAAAAAAAAAAAAAATATCTCTCGCAGCATGAGTTTATGCATTTTACTTGTTCTGGGCATGAGAACACATTTTACTTGGATTGTTGAAACTTCTCCTAGAGATCAGGTTTTTGGTTAACTCCCTTTACTGGTCAATATAAACTAGGCAGGACTTTCTTTTCTTGTGTCTCTTCTCACATGCTTGCATGTCTGTCTATGTGGTTGGTATATATGTTACCTTTGCACCCTCATTAATTGCCGACTCGGGTGGATTGATAAGTGATTGCTATCGCCAATGGCCCGTAATGCTTCCCTCAAGGGCCTCTGGTAACAACTCCAATCAGCCTGTGTGAAAAATATCACGTCATTGGATATTTCCTTCTCCATCAGAAATAACCATAACCAACAACGGTTTCTTCATCTCCTTGTTATCGACCAAATTGGCAAGGATTCCTTTGTGCTTAACGCCCCTGGAAGCACCAGGTTTAAGAAGAAGCTTGATGGCAGTGATATGGGATTGGTGCCTGGTTTGAAATGATAGCAAAACCGCTCGTTCCCGTAGCAATTTAGCGGCAAACCAGAATGAATTATGGTTATGGTTTGGGAAGGAATTTTGGCATGCCCCATTTGCAGGAAGGAACTTCATTGCAGAGATACTGCCACTCTGTACCGCCAAACAAAGGGGTATGAATTCTTTCCCCCAAGGGAGTAGCTATGGTTGTTCTAGCTCATGAGTTTCTCGGGGGTAAGGCTGCCGGCTGTGATGCCGGGGCAAAGGCTACCGGTTATGTATTGCTGCTACTGCAATATTTGCAGTTGGAACGCTCAATGGGTAGAGATATCAGTCCACCTTCGCTGAAGTTTGGTTTAATTGGAAGCCAGTCGTGATGACAAAGCTTGTGGGCATCTTATATACAGCCCGGTAGGCAAACATTGTATCGAATTGTTCGAGCTGTGGAAGTAACTCGACCAATCCCCTAGCAATTGGTGGATTCGGATTTGGATGCTTGCCTCGTATTTTTCCTGGGAATAATATCAGCTCCAACGGTCTACCGTCCGTCCATGAGCATGCATGGAGGAGAACCTTATATCCCTTTGAAGATGTTTGCAGAAATCTCAAGACAATTGCATATCATGCCTCTTAAACATTGTGCGTTTAAAAACGAGCATGGAAGGTAATCAGGCATACATGCTGAGTATATAACTAGAAAGACCAATTGCGGGGATATCCGTGATTCAAATTATTGAAGAGGGGTTGATTGGTAGTCACTCCCGATATCGGAAAACGCTCTTGGAGGTGACTGGCCAGTCCGATTAATGTTAGCACAATACCCTCACTCACGTGGTAAAAACCCGTGATGTGAGGATCCTGGTATGGGTATAAGCTCTGGATTTTCGCAAGTATTCATAGCCTAGCCTATAGTAATATAATCTTCGTAGATTAGCAAAACTCCTCTCCTCTGAACCTCATATCCTTACAATTCCCGAATTCAATGAAGATCATGGGGTATTTGATCTGTCCAACAATATTGCTCTCAATCCGTCACCCCCCCTACAGGCTATTCGATAGTAATACCCCACCATGTTATTTTCTGTATGTATAAATATTTCTAAGCAACCAATTGTGCATGTAGTACACCTCTCAATCACAAGAAAATGTGAGAACCCTCTCAGTGGAAAGGCTCCTTCGGCCTCTACAGGCCAAACGGGAACGAAATACTTGGAAAGCTTCCTTTGCTGTACATGTGAAAGAGCTTCCAGTGAACGAAGCTGCCTCAAGCTACATGTCTACGGAAGCACTCCAAAAACAAAAGACTTTTCTCCGTTGCCCCAGTTCCCAGCGGTAATATTCGGGGTATCCAGTGTCATTCAAGTTACTCAAGTTTACTTGCGCCGTAAAATCCCCGCCCTCCTTAGTTATGAGCAGGCCCTGGAACGAGGATATGAGGACCCCATTGGCGGTCGTGCCCACTATTATAAGGAAGGCATTGATAAGATCTAACCCCCCCGGAGGTCGTGACGCCACATATCAACTCAATTACACAGAATATCTGCCAACGACGCTACCTCCAGCCTACGGCCTTCCCGGCCACCCCAGAGAAAAGCTACCTACTACGCACATAGTAGTGATGGCAATCTCACTTAAAAAGCCTGGAATGGGGGGAACTGGGGCCTTCGTGCCTGTGCCTGTGCTCCAACTCAAAGTGTTGGCTACCTCAATTCGTGAGTTGAAGCAAGGGAGGAATAAATCTTGTGAAAAATAAAGAATACTACTCCATACTGATACTGATTCGCGAAACATTACCTACTTAACTTGTGCCTAACCGAAATGAAACCTGACTACCAGCGAGTCGGTCACATGTGAGCCAAGATTTGCCCGAGGCAAGGGTGTTTAGGACGACTAGCATACCAGATACCGATTGCTTCTCTACTCACTGCGAGATGTTCATATAATACCCCCAACGTCCAGTGTACCACTGAAAAACTAAGACTTTTATCTACCCACACAGGCAAGAGTTTGGAAAATTATGGCCTCACACAAAATCTGAGGGATCTGGCTACACTACATGCCTCATATTCAATTATTCCGGGCAACTGCCCATGTAGCCTGGCAGCTTGGTCGAGCTGGGTGGTGAAATTACTGCTCCACTGGGATGGTATGTTTAAGCCATCTTTGGCTCTGCCGTGCCCAGTCTTATTAAATTATGCCATTCAATCTGGCCAGAAGATTCAGGAGATACCAAATTGAACGGACGTAGATCCGGAAAAGGCAAGTGGGATTATAGCTGTGGGAAGTGGCTTCTTCGTCAATATCCCGGGCTCAAAGAGTGATGTCATTTTCAATGCTCTATTCCGGACAGCTACCCGGCAGCTTGGTCGAGCTGGGGCACAACCTCACGGGTAATTACGTCAAAGCCGTGGATGTAATCATTGATGGTAAGCCAGGTACAAGAGTCAAGACAATTAAGCTTGAAGGAGATTTTCATATTTCCGAAACTACAAGAAGGTGCCAAACGACACGAATCCCGTTAGTGATTATGGATGCCTTCTTATTGAACGAGCAAAAGCCGATGGCCGGGAGGGCTTGGCTTTAGTGTCCCCCTCGCTTTCGCTGATTTGCGTGGAATGGGATCGTAGGTGGTTATCCGGGAAAACTGAAGATGGGTAATAATATGGAATGTAGATGCGCCCTTGGTGCCTTTAGGCAAACTGATCCTAGACAGTTGTTTTATCATATTATGTAGAGACAAAGCGGTGGGCCTGCTGTCTGGGTGACTTTACAAAGACTACGAAATGGTCATTGGTATTCAGTGAGACCGAACTTCACCAATGCTTTGTCAGATAACGTAATACTGACAAATTACTAGCAATCACGATTAGAGAGTCGAAGGGACTGGAAATCGTGCGACTCGACTCGATTTGGTACCTTGTATGGAGTACGACAAGGGGTTGCTAGTGTACGGTAGTCAGTGTGCAGCTGGTGGGAGTGGGCGGTCTCGAATCCCGCTCTCCCCTAAATAGTACTGTCAAGGAGGAAATCAAGTCAAGTAATTCTCCTATTCACGGAGGAGCGTCGTGCCAACCAGACTAATTCTATTGTAGAGTACATACATGTACCTACGAATAGTCTAGCTTGAGAAGATAGATTAGTGCCACACCACATCTGCTATGGCCATCTGCCAATTGCATGGCGCAGTCAGCGCATGAGCCCAACCCCGTGTAGTTAGACAGACGCAGTACTTAGGCGCAGTGGCGCCTACCTACCTACTCGTTTGGGTGAACAAGAACCTGCTACCACATACAGTACATACAGCACTGGACGATTTGCATTGGTTAACAAACCCCGCCGGACTCAATGGAGGGATTTTAATATCCTTGTACGTGGTTAATTGCAGGTGTTATGCCCCACAAGGTTGCCCTGTTCTGTGAACTTAGACTAGGTAGTACTTTTACCGGTTTTACATTGACGTAGGTATGCATTGATCATGACATGATACATATCAAAAACAGGAAAGCAGCATTATCTCCACCAACGATGATATATCACCTGCCACTGATGAATATCCCGCAGCAACAGCAGCAGCTTCTCGTCCTTACAATAATGATAGCACTGACAGGGAAAGTGGCTGTACTACGCCGGAAGTTTGTCAGTACTCGCTATAGTGCACTAATACCATATCTGAATAGGGCATGGTCACTAGCCTTATGGGGGGATATAGAGTGCCGTGAATATTTACGATTTACAGAGGCTGAGATACAACAACTCATTACTCACTTTCACATGGGACCTCCAGATCAGCCATTGCATGTTGAGGGTTTAAAGTATATATACAGTAACTTCAGACAGAAAGCTCTTTGTTTAATGTTATATTGACTAGAATGGCCTACCCGGCTGAAAGACATGATACAGCTGCAGGTTACTGCCGCATTCTATTTTCCGCTGCATCCTATTTACTGCTGCATCCGATCCACTGCCGCACCCAAGTCCTATCTAACCTGAAATGCTTCTTGTATATTTCGAAGGAGTCGTCGCAATAGGTAATTGTTGAGTTATGGAATGTAGTCCTCGATTTCCAGATAGAGTAATTTATGAGAGCACTATGCTCTTTACGTTAATAACATCCGTCTTTTAGCTCCGTGGTTAATAACCACGTAAAAAAGTCATGGGGTATGCTGCATTAGTGTGACCAGGGGTGGTCGAAACATACCGGTATGATACCTTTTCAGTAACCACGTACAAGGATGTCCTCTAATAAGCGTGCTCTGGCTCAATTTCAGTACTGATCCCAAAGTGTGCCCACAACAAGTTACTGTAATGACAGGGGCAAAGGAATGATCAGGCCACATGTGGCGCCAGTGAAGCCAGAACTTGCTGAAAACATTTTCCAAATTGTAGCCACTTCGTTATCTGATAAACCGCCATCGTCAGTAGGTAGGCCAAAGATATCCCCTCAGGAGATTCCCGCCAACGCCGACCCAGGAGACACACCGAACCAGCAAATACTGACGTCCAATTGGTCGATGTACAGACCAGGGATCCCAAGTTAGCACAATAAGTTGGCACTATCAAAAAGTGCTTGCCGATAGCAAAATCTAACACGGGAATAACAGCCCACCAAAGTGAGACTTGAGTGATATTCTGGTGGCTGTAATTTGATTCTCCAATGACAGCTTTATTGCCCTTTGATTGCTCCTACTTACCGCTACTTTACTCTCCTATTTTTTGTTTTAAACACCCTGGATTTATTGGATAATGAATACCCAAGCTAGCAAATTGTTTCCGGGCCGTGCTCACCTTTGTAGCCATCCGTTTCCTTAGTTCCTGGTGCCGTCTTGACTCACTTAAATTGCATTCTCTATTTATCCCTTGGAGCAGTGGGACACGGCCACTCCTGCATGAATAGTATTATTCTATTGTTTTTCATTGCCCTGAGCAGATTTGCCCTTGTCACTGCCATTCATGCAAGAGAGGGTGGGTGTCTCACTGGCCCAAGGGATAATATGCACGCATCTGTGCATACCACATCTACTGGTGAACAACAATCCATGTCGCTTTTTAAGACATAGGCAGAGCTAACGCAGAAAGGTTTATATCCGAGCGCAAAATAGGTGGATGGTGACGCGCTCCTGAGGAATAAAGATAAATTGTCTGGTCTGTCAAAAAGTATTGATACATGTATACACTGGCTAATAATGTCATCTTCAATGAAAGCAAGAGTTCGACGGGGTCCCAAGGCCAAATCAATCACTGTACTATCATGTAGTCTAATTGCACTCAACCCTACCAAAGACATCAACGGCTACGGAATGGTTTGATGAGGACATGGATGTGGTGGTGAGAAAAAAGAAGAAATTACGGAAGTCTGTTCAAGCGACGTGCTATAACTATGGTGCCACAACCAGAGGTCTGCAATTAAATCTCTAGTCATGATTCCTCTCCCTTTTTTATTTTTTTCCTTTAATTATTTTTACCTTTTCAATAGTATATTATATAGAACCTCTTCTATTTCTACTCTCAATTCCGGTGCTATATTTTTTTTGTTGTTACGTCACTCAGTTCAATGTGTTGCGCATGTATATTGAATGCGGGTTGCCACCCATCTATTTTGCGCTCAGATATCAACCTTTCTGCGTTAGCGCTGTCTATGTCTTAAAAAGCCGTTGTATGCGGTACTTAAGGTTAAATTGATCTACATAATTTTGGTGGCACACAAAAATAAATCGGTCTGGGCACGAGAACATACCTGAGCACGAAATTACCTAACACCGTGCACCCGCTCCATATACCATAGCGCGCTGGCGAAAAGGGGTTCAGGATAGAGAAGATAGGTACAGGTGTAAAAATCTAGGGGCAGTTGTTCCAGATCAGCTGTTGCGAGTATGGCATTGCGATGAGATGGAGACAAAAAAGCATCTATACGAGGTGGAACTGTAACCCTGTGCTGCGCAGAGGATTGGTTGAGCCTCAAATTGGTTCACCTGCAAGTCCCTTCTGGCTCTTGGCTCACCAACGGTGTTGGTTGGTCATACCAGTTGTGGGGTCTTGTGCAACCAGCCACTGCTGTTGCCACCCTTGGTGGCGGTGATACGAACCCCACATGGTACACTACGGTAGGTACCTAGGACTGCATAAGCGACGGTATGCAAATGAAATTAATATGTCAACAAATACAAATATATTAAATGCATTACCCATTCTGGAAAAATCCCACCTGATTTAGAAAACCTACATTATGAATATTAAGCGAAACCACAAAGTAGTTATATGTACCTAGTGCGGATAATAAAAAAAGCTTATGACGTGGCCCAAGGAAATATTACGACGCAACGTACGAAGTAGTACTACCAACTACTGTAATTGGTGGGGATACGACCGAGTAGGGGTCAACGACCGAGGCCAATATCCCTGTCGCCAAGGCCACCCCTCCTCCTTCTCCGCCCAGTATC
>Ga0307514_10003112_pt1 | contig 16324 bp, 19 predicted proteins | sample 16_EM_MG_FD_203088 | JGI IMG/M metagenome (GOLD analysis project Ga0307514, IMG submission 203088) | Populus trichocarpa ectomycorrhiza microbial communities from riparian zone in the Pacific Northwest, United States - 16_EM | ecosystem: Host-associated > Plants > Roots > Unclassified | place...
AGAGAGTACTGTCATAATGTGACGGTAGTAGAGCCTAAATGGCTGGTGGAAGTTGCCCCGCAGTTCTTCAAGGTTGCGGATTCGAGCAAGATCAGCAAACGCAAGAAACAGGAGAAGATTGAGCCGCTGTACAACAAGGTATGTTCCTGCTGTACCCTTGCGATTCTGGCTGCTCTGACGGGATGTTTCCTAGTACGAGAAACCGGACGAATGGCGTCTCTCCAAGGTCAAGCGCAGTGCAAGATCCAGCCAAACGTTCGGTTGATCACCTACTGTATTGTTGTACATTATTATTAGGTAGTAAATCTCATGACATCGCAATAATTGCATACTCTAGCCGACAAACCGGAGAGCGTCCGCGCTGATATAGTATTTGGCTACTTCGCCTGTTTTCGTTGGGACGGCTGAGGTATCGGGGACAAGGACGAAAGTTTGTGAGAAGACTCTCGGTTGGCCATCGATGTTCCTCGACTTTGTAGTGTTATTTGAAGGGACTGTTGGGTTCGCCGGGTTGCCATGAGTCACTGTACCAGAAACAGTGACCAGAAGGCTCGGAGGTTGGCTCCCTGTCCGGAGTTGGGTTGGCGCACAACAAACAAGCGGTGAACAAGGACAGAACCGACCTGGTATAGGATGGCAGTCGAAACCCTGCACTTCGTGTTTCGTTATAGGGGTGTCGTTCAACAGTTCTCGAACGCCATCTGCGCCGGCGAATGGATTACCATTCCAAGTGACTGCAGACGAAGGGCGGTAGAATTTGGGTAGGTCTATGGTCCTCGTTGGCGAGTCGTACGTGGAGTAATACAGACGGGTGAACTGGTCTGCAGCACGGGTCGTGATTTCGATGCTGCAAGCAATTCAGAGGCCGGATGTGAAGCAAACAGGACTTGTTCGTACTCATCTCGAGTGAGAGTGCTCATCCTTTTTGATTCCCACGGCCCAGATTCCGAAACGTATCTGGTTGCACGCATTCGATAAGCCATAGCCAGAATGCGATGAGATTGCCCATGAACACACCGTTCCACTTCGGAGGCGGGACTGCGGCTGATGGTTTTGAGTAACGATCGGAAGGCACGTGCGCATCATTCCACTCCTTGTCTCCGCAATTCTACGCTTTATAGGACGGCCGGCGGACTCGTCGGCTCCAGTTCTCCATCTCTATGTGGGAGCGGACCTTACAAGATCTCATTCGCGGCCTGCGGGCTAACAAGAAAGATGAAGCTACGTTCATCAATAAGGCCGTGGATGAAATACGGGAAGAGATCAAGAGCAAGGACATGGAACTAAAAGCGGGAGCAATCATGAAACTCACCTACGTGAGCGTTGCGAGTTGGAGACACCTGATACCTCGTTCAAATTGCTCTAGCTTGATATGCTTGGTTACGACATGAGCTGGGCCTCATTCCACGTCGTTGAAGTCATGTCTTCACCCAAGTTCCATCTCAAGAGTGTTGGCTATCTGGCGGCGTCACAGACATTCACAAAGGATACGGATGTGTTGATGCTGACCACCAACTTGTTGAAAAAGGTTCGTTGTTCTACCTGAAAGCAGCGCTTTCTATAGCTTAATCCTACAGGACTTAAGTGGCACACCCCTCGACATCTCCGTGACTTTAAATGGTCTTTCTCAATTTATAACCTCGGATTTGGCTCGAGATCTGCATCCTGAAATCATTTCGATGCTTAATCATTCGCGACCGGTAATCCGGAAACGTGCGGTGCTTGCCTTGTACAAGATAATTGCAAACTATCCCGATGTGGCCACCGTCGCCTTACCGCGTCTTGCAGACAGACTGAGCGATCCTGACCAAGGTATGCGATATACTCTGGTTTTTATCTACTAGCTGACTGTTGTTTAGGCGTCGTGTCCGCAACTGTGAACGTTCTCTGTGAACTTGTTCGACAGAACCCTACCGACTACCTCGTACTGGCCCCTCAGTTATTCCAACTCCTCACCACCTCCTCTAACAACTGGTTACTGATCAAAGTCATCAAACTCGTACGTTCGCAAGATTTCTCCCGTGACTCACCGCGTATGAACGACCTGTAGTTTGGTGCCATGACCCCGCACGAACAACGCCTCGTCCAGAAACTACAGAAACCGATTAAGGATCTCATCAGCACAACGCCTGCGATATCTCTACTCTATGAATGCGTCCACACATGCATAGTGGGTGGGATGTTGCAACCCCACTCCGGAGACGCCCTCGCAAGGACTTGCGTCACCAAACTAGCCACATTCTTGCAGGATCCTGACCAGAACCGTAAGTTTTCTGCGGACTGACTATGTGATTCTCCTGATTGTCATCCATAGTCAAATATATTGCACTACTTGCACTGGTCAAGATCGTCCCTAGCCATCCACATCTTGTTGGGGAGTACCAGAGAGTCATCTTGTCGAGCATCGATGACCAAGATATGAGTATTCGAATGAGAGCTCTAGAACTCGTTTCAGCTATGGTACTCCACATCAACATTTTCTCAGTGGTCCTTCTGCTCAGATCACATACCTAGGTCGACGCAGATAACCTACAATCCATCACACAGCAGCTCCTGTCACATCTGGCTAGGCCAGACTCGGTGGCAGCAGTCCACACAGCAGTGGATTCCTTATCGCGACACGCTCAGTCGCCTCACGGTGCACAAACATCAAGCGTGCTCACCGGAACCCGTGCATACCGACTAATACTCGCCCAAAAGATACTCTCGATATGCTCACAGGATACCTACGCCAATGTGACTGACTTTGAATGGTACCTTTCGGTGCTGGTCGACCTTGCATACGTTGCTTCCGTGGATGTCGGGCTTCAGATCAGGGATCAACTCGCGGACATTGTTGGACGTGTGAAGGCTGCGCGGAGGTATGCTGTGAAACTTATGGTCAAGCTGCTGAACGACGACACGTTCCTCTTGAATGCGCCGGACGAAGGAAGCTGCGCGGAAGTTCTGTGGGCCGCTGCCTGGGTCTGTGGTGAATACTGCGGGTGGGAACCTTCTTCACTATAGTAGCTGGAACGCTAATGAATTCGAAGGGAGCTGGCGGAACCACAGAAGCTGCTGTCCGTATTGCTTCAACCGGCTATTTCCAAACTAGACCCTGAGACCGTTGCTGTGTACGTTCACGCCGCAACAAAGGTTTTCGCCTTTTGGACCGCCGAGATTGCGAAACGCTGGGACCACGACGACCTTCCAAAAGTCAAGCAACAGGTTAACTACGTTGTCGAACGGCTCCAGGAGTTCGCATCAGATCCGAACATAGAAGTCCAAGAGCGAGTGGGTATTTTTACAAAGATGATGATACGTCCGTTCATAACGGCCGAAGGCGGCGAACTCTCTAGGACTCTTCGCGTTCATCGATGCCGACCTGTCGCAATTCAAACCGCGACCAGCTGAGAGCTATGCTTTCGCCGGTGACCCTGACAGCTTCGAGTCCGGAAGTACGGAGCCGGAGTTTCCGAAGAGCCTTTACCTCATTCACCCTCTGGTGTCTGCATATCCACTGAATCCAGTAGCTTCGGCAGCTCAGGCGAACATACCAATACCCGAGGGGCTAGATTTGGATAAATGGATTGTCCCCCCTCCTAAAAACGTCTTACCCACGACTACTACAGAAGAGGACGAGCGCGGCCGGAGACCGAAGAAGAAGAAGGGGAAACAGAAGGAAGCGAACGGTAAAGTCAAGCAGAAACCCAAAAACGAACTCTTGCAGGAGGATGCTCTTACACCGGCGCCAGAGACTGAAGAAGAGAAGGTAGAACGAGAGAGGGTTAGTTCCTTGCATTATCCCCCCCCTCCCAGGTCTCTCGTGCTGACGCTGTATTTTCAGAAACGACATGAGCGTATTGAGAGGCTCAAGGATGATCCATATTACATCTTTGACAAGGAAATCGAGAAACCAATACCATCCGCTTCCTCGGACGTCGACTCAATCCCCATCGTTCGTCTAGATGATCTCATGCCCATAGCGCCAAGTCCGTCCTATCCTAATTGCACAGATGTCACTGCGTTGCTCATTTCGTTCCCTTGCAGCACCTGTACAGCCTGAGACTATCCTCCGGGAGGTCTCTCAATCATCGCCATATCCAAAACGAGAGTTCGTGGTTGATAGGGAGGGTGAGATGCCGACATTCTCCAAGCCGCCACTCCAGTCCGCTTTCCCAAATCCAAACGAGTTTCGTCAATCCATGTCATCCACACCGGTTTCTGTGTCATCTTTCCCGATTTATGACGCGGGGAATGACGAAATCTCTCGGTCAAGGAGCCTTGACCCGATCAAGGTCACCCGGTCAAAGAAGAAAGGGACGACAGGGAAGAAGAAACGGACATCAAAACCAGAAGTAGCGATTACATAGAGGACGCTGTTATCCGGTTACTACCGCAGTAGTATCTGTCTTCTCGACTAGAATGTTGTGATGTGTATTATGTAGTCAGAGTAGGTATACGATGGAGGAGTGATATTACAAGTACAGAATGGTGGATGGGATACTTGATGGGATAAAAGAAAGAGGGAATTGCATAATCACGTAGAGGTCGGTAGGGGTGAATGGGGAAAAATTATCCGCAGGAAAGATCTGGCGAGAGCTTGAAAAAAACCGCCGAGATGAACCATCATCTGCGTTCTTCGTCGATGTCAGTGTGCTCTACAGAGTCAACTATCTCGTGAATGAGCTCCATGGTGACGCCAGGGATGATCCTCTCTGCTTCAGTGAAGGCGCGCTGCAACGAACTCAGGGCCACTCGCGCTTCCTGTGTGGATACTCGAGGGAACAACTGGGAGATATACCGGGTCAGAAGTTACCATCCCAAAACGAGACTAGGGGGAGTATCGTACCGAGGCCAATGCTGGAAGGACAACAGAGTCCAAGAGCGTTGTGTCTGGCAGCTCCGTGTCACCGTTCCCGATCTGTCCCTCGTGGTTGGTAAAGTCCTCATCGTAATCATCGTATCCATCAGAAGGTTCCCTCTGAACGGTAGCTCTTGCTGTGCCGGATCCTTTCGGCAGTGCGTGCTTGACCGTCGCTTCAACGTCGTACCTCTTCGTCGACGGCGGTGGAATGAGAGGAAGGGTATCACCCTTGTTGGCGATGGAGGACTGATCTATCGATTGGTTATGATCGTACGCTGCGGCCCCTGTACTGTTTGGGGGAGCTGGGGACACAGGGTAACTAGCCAGGTTGCCGTTTCGGCCACCATGATCGTCAATAACTGGGTTATGCTGAGTGCGGCCAACAGTTGCGCCGACGTGGCGGACAGTGCCGAAATCCCAGAGGTCTTCTGGATCGCTGTTATTTTGGCTGTGGAGACTTCCTTCAGTGTTGTACAGCAATGAATCGGAAGAAAGCTACGAACTCATCGAAATCGCGAACCTGGTCGCGGTCATCGGACTTATCCCCACCCTCTGCCTTCCACCTTTCATGTCGCTCAATGAGTTCGGTAAGGTAGCTCGTCTTCTTTGCCATCCGGACAAATTTGTGTTTCAGGAGGTCTCGGGCGGTAGGACGCTGGAGGGCTATCAGTGAAACTCATCGGTGATTAGGATAGTTTGGACCAACATCCTTAGGATCGCGCTGAAGGCAGTAGGCTACAAACTCGCGAAACAGCTTGGAAAATGACCCATCCAGCTGCGGAGGCGGGTTCTTTGGAATCAAGAACAACACCTGAGGAAATAGGTTAATCGTCGGCTGGCTGCATTAAGGGGTTGGCAAACCTTCATCGGGTGTAGTTCAGCATATGGAGGTTCCCCTTTTGCGAGTTCGATTGCTGTGATTCCCAAGCTCCATATATCGGCCTTGTGGTCATAGCCACTCTGTTTTATAACCTCCGGTGACATCCAGTATGGTGTTCCAACAAACGTGTTCTTTTTTGCAGACAGTGTCCCGGACAGTTGTCCAGAAACACCAAAGTCGGCCAGTTTAACGTCACCATTTGCAGAAAGCAGGATATTAGCGGCTTTGTGGAGATAAGTCAGAGGTTTGACACGGACGATGCAGGATTCACCTTTGATATCTCGATGCAGCTTGCCTTCCTGGTGAAGATACTCCAGGCCTTTGAGAAGTTCCCGAACAATAATCGCAATATACTCTTCGCGGAAGACTCCGGGTTTCATCTTTTTCGGTTAGAGTTATGGGAGCGGTGGACACAAGGGAACAAAGCGTACCAGATCTGAGCATGAACCTCCCGAACAATACCTTTTTCGGGGCGAAGGTCATCTAGTGTCCAGAACATGGAGGTGAGCACACGCACTCCATAACGATCCACAAATGGGAACCCTTCAAGAACGAGCCATGGTACCTGTGATGAGAGTGTCATTGTGGCGGTATGTTGGATAAAGGAGGCGACATACTTGGTCACATGCGGAGAATCAAGTTGGGAAAGAATCTGAATCTCTTGTTGGATATCCTCTATCTCGTCTTCTGCGCTTTCGAGGTCGATTATCTTGATGGCTACCGTTTTCCCTGTCCGTTTATCGAAGCTGAACGTCGGTTGTTATGAGCGCACGTCGGGGAAGTGATATGTGGGCTGAGGTGGTACCCTTTGTAGACCTCTCCGAACGAGCCCTTGCCTACCACATGCGGATCAGCGACTGCACGCGGGCACATTCTCATGAGGAACTCGCACCAATCCTGTCTTGCTTCACATAAAGCTCGTCTGGGTCTTGATGGTAAGCCTCCTGGGTGCGACACCTTGTCAGATCTGGAGTGATCACCGGGGAAATGATAAGTGGGGATGTACCATATTGATGTAGAGCGCTGATGTTGAAGATGACTTCTATTGTTGTTCTCTGGCCAGTGACTGTCTACAAGTTCGGTTGGATGGGGGGTAAATGCGGTTGAAATTGGGCGGAGCAGGGCTCACGGCGGAAGCGTGGATTGGGCGAGAAATTGCGAGGCGAGAAACGGAGGATGAAGGATGAGGAATAAGTTAGGGTGTCAGCAAGTTTGTCTCTGTTGCCTCGACCTATAACACGTCCCAATCCGGAAGGCGATGGTGATCGCTCGCATCGCTCTTTCCGCCACTACCACAATGCCAAATCCTCGAAAGCGTAAACCATCCGTTACGATCCAGGGACCCGTCGTGAAACAGTCGAGAAGTCTCACTCCAATCGTCATCTCGGACGACAGCGACGACGACGTCCGTCAGATCTCTCCTCCACGTTTAACTGCCAAAGAGAAAGGGAAGGGTCGGGCTGTCCCTGAAACAGACGACCCGCCGCGTCGACTACGTGATATCGATGTCATTTCTATCCCAGACGACGAGGAACCGATCCTACCCGTCGTTTCACGTCATCAAACGCCCCTGGAAGTCCCAGATCACCAGCTCGATCCCGTCAAAGAAACGTTCGATGAGCCTGTGGCGTTGAATGAACTCCATCCTCCTAACCAGACCCTCGAGCAATTCAGAGATATTTTCTTTGGTGAAAGCCAGTGTTCTCGGTGCAAAAGATTAATTCGACCCATTCGGAACCCCGTAAGCGGGTTGCCACCTATTTTGCTTATGAAGCTGACTGGGCTTACAGGTGGTGCCAGCAGGTCTCCAGAACATCGCAAAATTGCTTCACATGTTCTGTGCCGATTGTGAAATCAGTCACTGTCGTGGATGCATGTCCCCTGTTCCGTGCGCCTCGAAATGTGGCCAGGTTGATGAATGTGATACGGCCAAATGCTGCGCTCGTGCTCGAGTCATCGCCATTTTTGAGATCCTTGCGATTCTGGACTCCCACCACCTGACCGAGTTGTCCGATTCCCAGAGACGCGTTAACAGTGCCGTGACGAAAGTGTCAAAGAAAAAACCCTCCACCGTTGGCCCTGGCGGGACCGGATATGCGACTCACAGGTTCCAGTCCAGTGGGTTCGATGGGTATGACGACGATGTGGCTATGGATTGGCAATTCGGACTGGATTCCGATGGGTTGGGCGACCCAGGATGGGGATGGGGAGGTGATGGTTTCTCTCCAAAGCCTTCCGGTCTCACTCCGTGGGGAACAGACTGGGCTGCGTCGTTCGATTCGGGGCCTCCCTACAAGGCGGTGACGGCGACGAAACCAAAACGGAGCGGTAAATCCGGTCGACATGCTACTGGTGCAAGGAACTCAAAGACAAACAAGGACGTGACCTCCGATGGAACTCGCAGCTGGGACGACATTTTGAACTTGGCCTTTCATGCCTTGATGGTCTACCTCCCTGACCCCTACACAGCGTCACCAGCACCGTTCGACTTCGTTCCGCATCCCTCGATCGGGGCCTTGTTGCAGTTATCTTATCTTCCTGAAACTCTCGGAGCACTCCTTAGAAATGATTCCGTCGCTGACTGGATTGCTAGGAGCAAGACATATCAGACAATGTTACGACTATTACGACGATTGGCCGACTGCGAACTTACCATTCGATTGTTGATCTCCCGGGGGTGGTCCAAGACCAAGAGTTGCGGGATAGATTCCTTCATTCGCGGTGATGGTGAGGTCATCTGGGAGAGAGATGAGGACGGTGGCGTCGTCAGGACAGCTCCACTCTACAACCACTTCGAGAAACTCACGAAACAGTGCGAGGCGTACCTTACGGGGATGTCAAGTATCGCTGGCGATATTGGAGAAACCGGGATCAAGGAAATGTCGCTCTGTGGGGATATTATCGCCGCCAAAGAGGCCCTCGATCGCTGTCTAGCAATTATGGGGACCATATCGGAGCCGGATGAGGATAAGGCAGACGAACAAGCTGGAAAGTCTCCCTCGAACGGTGAGGAGCCCGACAAGGCCTACGAACGCGCATGCGAGGAATTGGCTTTCAAGCATACCACGCTCTCTGAAGATGGGCCAACCGGGGGACTTGTGTACCGGGCCTTCCACTATCGGGGTATGGTCGAGGCCAGTTCCAATGACACCCGTATCCCGAAAGACAGGTTACATGTTCTCAAGGAATTGGCGGTCATGGGTACTGGTCTGCCCCCTGGAATCTGGGTTCGAGTTGACGAGGTCAGAAATGACGTAATGTACGTTCCTTCCTCCAAGAGGCCGCGGACCTTGCTAAAACCTCACGCACAAACAGTAAGATTATGATCGCAGGCCCCGAGAGCACGCCATACGCGGGCGGGCTCTTTGAGTTCGATTGCTTCTTGCCGATGCAGTACCCCAATTCACCCCCATTGATGAACCTCTGCACGACTGGCGGTGGGAAAGTCAGGTTCAACCCAAACCTCTATAACTGCGGAAAAGTTTGCTTGTCACTTCTAGGAACTTGGTCAGGATCTGCCGAGGAGAATTGGCAACCTCGAAAATCGACGCTACTGCAAGTGCTTGTGAGTATCCAGAGCATGATCCTTGTGGAAGCCCCGTACTTCAATGAGTGAGTTTCCGATTGCGTTCGAAGAGCCTGTGACCTCCTGTGGCTGACCCGCGCATTTCAGGCCAGGGAGCGGTCGCGCCGATCCAAAGCGCCGCGAGAGCATAAACTACAATCGGAACATTTGCATGCAGACCGTTCGTTGGGCAATAGTAGAATGGCTGGACGACGTGCACTTGAATGGGCTGTGGGGAGTACGTGTAGACCTTTTAAAAGTCGCGATTGAATTATCTAATTTCATTTGTAGGATGTCATACGCTCCCATTTCTCACTCAAGTACGAGAAAATTCGTGGCTGGTAAGTACATACTGGTTTCACACGGACTCGAAGTTGATGCCACACCTTTAGCATCAAAGGATGGGCGAGAGATAACCCCGGTGTCCTGAATTATACCCCTTCTTCTACGTACGATGGTATTCCCTTACGCCGTCCGCGCACACGCCGAGGCGAGGCCCGCGTTGCGCCGGGAGGGATGGATCTCCTCGCGGAATACGATAGTCGGATACACAAACTACTTCAACCAACCTCAGCAAGTTCAGCCTTGGGAGTGGCATCTGTTTCAGGCGATTTAAAACGTGTATAATATTTTCATCCATAATCATTAACGATAGCGGCCGGTACGGTGTATGTAACATTAGGTTCGTTAAATCCAACGATACAGGATATCTGTACATTCTAAGCGGGCCTGCTTCTACACGGCCTTGCGATGTTCCTGTCAATGAACCGTGAGGACGGCGGAAAAGTGGTCGCCACGAAATCGAAGTGGGTAACCCGGTCGTGGTGCTTACCGGGGTATGGGTTGTTTCGTGATCAACGTGGACGAATGCTCTCTCCACGTTGGGAAGGATCTCAACCGTATCCTGAAGTTTCTGACTAATATCATGCGCTTTCCACAACGGAGTGCTCGCGTCCATGACGATGTCGATCTCAACGAAATAGTCTGGGCCACTCTATCACACGGTTTCCTGTAAGAAATATTCCACCAAATGGAACAGTGACTTACGTGGTACGCTCGGACGGTATCGATCTTTTCAATCTCGTTGCTGAACGTCATCGCCTTGTAAATCAGGAGTTGAATGAAGTCATGAGGGGCGGATTTTCCGGCTAGAAACTCGAATTCCCTGTAGATCCTGTATGCCCAAGCGCAACTGATGCCAGTGCCAATCTACAGGGGCGGGGAAGACGGTGTTAGCAAAATTCAGGGTACGACAATTCGTGAAATACACTCGCAATAATGGCGCCCATAGGATCCAAGACTTTACAAGGTCGCGTCAGAGAGCGGGCGCACTGCATTGGGTGGGGGACATACACCAGGCCCATCTGCTACCACCCGCAGACATGAGGAGACCTGTGGATGATAAGCGAACCTTACTAATTGCCGCATTCGATCCATCATACCGAATCCATTGACGAACAAGTCATTCCTGTGATCCTCCCAAAGCACCTGAACTTGACTCGAGTTCTTCCTCACGGCGAAACAGTATAAGAATAACATTAGCTTCACGCCTACAGTTGATGCGTCAGTCGTTTGTAAACTGGAAGCGGGTAAACAGCCAACCCAGAGCAGAGGCGACTGCGGCAACGGCAGAGACAACGAAATCGTTGGTTTCGCCACCCTTGTGAGTGACTAGCGAGCGGATGGATTCGACTATGATGACAAAGTTGACGGAAGCCATCCTATTAGATGTCAGGAGGCTGGACCTGGGTGCTCTTCGAATTTACATACAAAAAACCTGGGAACGATTAAGCAAATGAGAGACAAAAGACCCAGTGGTCCGTACCATAACAGATATTCCCGATAGTTTCCAGACGAGCACCACCGACCGGCCATTTGTTTGTGTCCAGCTTGTTTGACATGCGATTTAGCCACCAGAGTAAGAGATTGCTCATCGGATCAAAGACCGAGTCGACGGCAGTGGCAAAGAATGACAAAGATAATGAAGAAACAGCAGCATAGACTAGAACAGCAACCGTCGGATGCAGGCGTAACGGCAATGGTATGGAAGACTTACTCTGGATAGCAGATAAAACGATGTTTGCAGCTAAGCTTGCATAGATGGCGATTTTTACCTAGGAGAGCCATGAGTTCTGTCACACTACAAGGACAGTTTGGCCGTACGGAAAGACGTGCAGCGTCTGCAATGTCCTTGGCCTCCTGCGTATGAATAGCCATAGGCTTCAGCAAGTTGTCAATAAGCTATATCATCAACGATGATCAGTGGCGAAAAATCCGGAAAACGGAGATCGGACTTCATTCTGTTTGCGATGATACTTCTCAAGGGGTTTACCCTTCTTCCGCTGCCTCAAACCGACGAGCTCCTCGTCAGTCTTTTTTCCATTGCGAAGACTGAATGGGTCGGTATTGGCAATGGCAGTGGAAAGGGTGCTCTCGACGTCTTCGTTGGAGGGCGGGGACCCACCCGTTTCAGCGAGGACCTGCTTTGGGTCAGCTCTCTCTCAACGTTGGCAGGCGTTGTATGATGTCACACCGCATTACGGGGAATGGTTCTGGCAGTAGTGGATCCGCTGGCTGGGTTGGACATGATCTAAGAACGCCTTGGCTGAGGAACCAAAAGAACGGATACAAGCCCGAAGATACGGTACCGTCAGTTGACTTCGGCGTTTGGCTTCCCTTGACCTTGATAGAGTCTCCCGCTAAAAATCGGATTAGGATAGCTTCAGCGATGTAGGAATCAGGAGACCCTCTCCTACGTACTGGGGATTTTTAGCCTGGCTGGGAGGCAAATGGGGGTAGGCAAAGGCGGTACCATTGTCTTGGGTATTTATGGCTCAGTTCATGGGTTTCGAGCTCCGACATGATGGCAGTGCTGCCGTCATGATCCCGGTGACCCGGCTCCGATTCTCCTTACACCCACACCACTGAGATGGACGACTCCTCATCTCTATTCCTGTTGCTGTTTGTGTTCTTCATGCTCGTGTACGGATTCCCAGACGGTTTCGTACTTCTTGGATACTGATGGGAACACGGCAGCCTCTGCATTGTCTTGTGGTGCATTCTCTCCACATGCATGGGCCAAGGCATCATCCAAGGGTTTAAATCCCTGTGGGACATGTCCATCCTTGGCGCTCGGTCTTCGAATCCGTATATCGCTCTTTCCAGGCAGGGCGGAATAAGAGGAGAAGAAGCGTGGGAGATGGATCACAGGAATCCAAGGTTTCAATAAAACACACAACGGAACGGCGGCGGAAACGTGGGTTCATAGGGAATAGAATCTCCAGTGGTGCACCTCATTCGCTTGTATAGAAGGGATATTCGGCCTATCAAATTGTCGCGAGGCGGCCAAGAATTTATGACTTTTGCTTGGATGGCTTAAAACCACTCTTGGCTAGAGAATCGGCCGAGCTGTAATCCACACGGACTCATCATCCATCAACTCCCAGTGGAATTGGGTGACTTGAAGGTCTTTGGCCATGATCAAGACGAGATTCCGCGACTGTCTGTGGTATAGTCGGTAAACCCGATTTCAGTGAAGTGATCGGTCGGGATTCAAGTGAGCGATGTGCGACATGTTGGCTGACTACCTTCAGACTGGGCCTGGGCTCAACATGGAACGAGACATGAGTGGAAATACGCGGTAATCGTCGCAATCCATTGATCCGCGCACTTTCTGCGTAGTAGAGTGCTCGACGTCGAATTGTTCTAGTACGGGCAGACCTCGTCATCTTGCTTCCGGCTCGATCACGTTGGCTTCCGTCTCGACTGAACGCTTCCGTCACCCGCCACTATAAAATCACCCACCCGACCTCAGGGGACGACTCATCCTTTCTTTCACTCCAACACCCATCTCCTGGAGAGATTTCTACCCATTTCACATCTTTCGTGCTACCACACCCTTCGCTGCTCTACCATGAAGTTTTCTCGTGTTCTCGTCCTCTACCTCTCGTTGATGGTGGCTCCATCGGCGCTGGCTGCTCCCCTTTGGCATGGCGGCCGTTGCTCTCCCGGTAGTGCCGACGTCCGTTGCATTGGACATGAAGATGATCACGGTCGTATCCCCGATTCTCATTCGAGTGCAAGGGGCGTAATGCGTGAGATTCCACATCGACCTATCCCCCTGTATCTGGCCCCTAACCGTGCCTTATCTGATTGACAGCTATTCACGAAAGACAGCTTTCTCAAACTCTCAAGTCGATTCTCGAAGGACTGCCCATCATTGGTCCGATCTTAGCTCCCCTCCTCGGATCGCTGCTGGGTGCGATCGGTCTCTCGGAATTGAATGTCGCCTCTGCATCAGACACTTCCCTCAATGCCGAACAGATCGCCGCTCTCGCCAACTTTGAGTTCGCCTTGTCGAATGCCGTACACAAGGTCCTCTCTCCAGGTGGAACCCCTGAAGGTGGTGCTCAGTCCAAGCTCAAAGCCAGAGGAGTCGTACCACTAGGAGAACTTACTACCGGAGTCCCCATAATCGGCGCTTTCCTGCGACCTTTTGTGCTCCTATTGGAAGCTCTGAAGCTGGACTCTGTAGACGCCGAAACGAACTCCGTCTTTAGCTTGGCACTTCTGAACGAGGAACAATCTACGAAGTTGGCTCAGTTCCAAACCATCCTTCGACAGGAGTACGCGGAATTCCTCCCCAATGTCACCGATTCCTCCCCTCCTGGTGCGACCCTGCCATCCAAATCATCTCCCGATGACACGAAGCCCTCACAAGCACCATCTCCAAATACTTCCGACGGCGACGATTCCGGCAGTGATGCACCTTCACCAGACGACGCTTCACCAGCGGACGCTTCGCCCACTCCCGATCAAGCCTTGGACGGGGATGAACCAGGTCGTTCGTAGTACCCGGAACGCGATCTCTTCACAAACCCTAAGGACTCCATCGTCTATGTATCTGTATCTTCTATCTCGCACCTTTACGACCCTGGCGGTTCTTGTAGCATCCACTTTGTTGTATTTTTCATATTGTCATGACCCCGATGATAGAATCATTTCGTTCGCGATCTGCTCCGTTTGTGTGTTTTGAGATCACGCACAGTGCAACCCTCATGGCAGAGGGACCTCTCCTTCGGGGTAGATATTCAAACATATCCGAAACAAAATCAAAAAGGAAGCCAGGGGGTATCAACAACTTAACAAGGCAAACATCCAGAAAAAGTTTCATAAAGTGACAAAATAAAACGACGAGGCAAATAAGTGCTAGGTTACGACGGTGTCCATGCGTTTCTGGAGTAAGTAAAAGTACACTGAACAACAGCTAAACGGCAGTCATCTCAACATCGCTGGACAAGGGCCTCTGGATTCCAGGGACACCGGGACCCATTAACGCTCTGGATCCAACCAGCCGATCTTTATTCTTCTCTGCAGGGGTACCATACCTCTTCTTGTATTCGGAATTGATAAAGACGAGTAAATCCTTGATAAGGCGAGCGTGTTCCCGTCTCTGTTCTTCCTTGACTTTTGGTTCATCGACCATCTCATCATCGCTTGCCGACTGGATTTCATCCTCTTCGTCCGCCTGGCTGTCGATCTCGATATCACCAACGGAACGGGCGAGGCGTTCCGTCGAGATACCAGAAGTGACGGATTTGAGGCTCGGCAGGACCGTGCCATGGTATTGAGGTTCAGGTGTGGAGGAGCCCGAACGAGAGGATGAATCAGACGGAGAGGGCGAACGCTCCTCCCGTTGAAGGTGCAAGGGAGCGAGCGTGCACTCCTTGCTTCCAGAAGTCAAGAGATGGCCTAGACTGTTCGATTCCGAACCGGGGTTCGCTGAAGGAATAGGTTTCAACGACTTCGGCGGACTTGGCTCTGTACGCTTCTGGTGATCGGCAGGAATGGTCTTCAATGGGACCATAGTTCTCAGCGTGCGATGATGATGGTCTAGGGGGGTAATGTGTGCGACCGGAGGGGGTCCCCTTGGAGTCCTCAAAAAGTCGAATTCAAGACCTCCTGGCGGCGTAGACATGGCGGAATGCGGAGATAGCATTTCTGACGATTGGTAGTCGATCGCGCGAGCCAGGAACGGCGGAGGCGATTCCAACTTGGCGTCAGACATAGATGATGGTGTGGAAAGCGCGGAAATGAAAGCGTTGGCGTCGCGGCGGTCGTTCAGCTCGGGGAAGGCGGCGGTGGACATGTCAGGGAACAGGGAGGTAGGCTGAGGTGCTGCGAAGTTTATCCCTGGAATGGAAACCGACTGATGGGATGATCTAGGGGGGTAGGGCTGGAAGCCGGTGGCAGAGGTGGAATACATGGCAGCATCGCTGAAAGACGCTCCAGATCCAGCGGCAGAGTTCATGATGCCTGGCATCCCGGTAAGCCCTAACTCATTCAGGCCAGCAGCATTGAAATACGAGTGGCCGGGGTGGTTGTCAAATTCACGGGGTGGATGACGAGAGGGAAGTGGGTGCACTACCCTCGTGGTCGTGGTGACCTCCCTGCCGAGCGTGATGAGAAACTCGTTTACGGCCGCCAACTCCTCTGGGGTGTGGATGTCGAAGGAAACGGATCTAGGGTTGAAGGTTGGAGGGTGACCGTATCCACCACCAGCACCGCCCCCGTGGGACTGAGCGGAGGGAATACCGTGTGATAAATAACTGAGATTGCTCAAACGTTCAACCATACCTGCCGGGAAGTTCAGCGGCCACACACGGGTTACGATAGCACTGAGTAACTTACGAGGATCATAAGATGGCGTGAGCCTTCGTTTTTTCATGTCGGTGAAGAATTCCTCGATGTCGTAATCATGGGAACGTTTTGTGCCAGCAGATACGGAGTGCGGAGATCGGAGGGTCTCCCATATGGGACGGCTGTGGTTCCCGAAAAAATCCTGGGCGAGAGAGGCCTGATCAAGCTCAGGAGATGGGGTGGGGAGGACGCCATACGAAACACCTAGGAAGGGAAAGAGGGTGTCAGAGGGACAGATTTGCCAAGAAAATGCCAAGAGATCACGGACCGGAGGTTGTCTCGGAAGTTGCAGAGTTGGACTTGGCTCTATGATTGAGAGACTTGGCAGGATCCG
>Ga0307514_10003113_pt1 | contig 16324 bp, 16 predicted proteins | sample 16_EM_MG_FD_203088 | JGI IMG/M metagenome (GOLD analysis project Ga0307514, IMG submission 203088) | Populus trichocarpa ectomycorrhiza microbial communities from riparian zone in the Pacific Northwest, United States - 16_EM | ecosystem: Host-associated > Plants > Roots > Unclassified | place...
AATCAAGCCGTCCGCGTTCCGCTTAGGCCAGCTCCTTCCCACAACATTCACACATCCAGATTTCACCAGTAGCCCGTGCTCAGTGGCTCGTGCTCAGTCATTGCTAGCACTTTGGGTAATGCACTTAAGGACACCTTCTCCACTGGACACCGAGGATATGGGTAACCTTGTGGTTGATGACATCGGTGGTGATCAAACCGGAACCTTTCTTGTTATCCCTGTTGTCCACTCTAATCTGGGTGTTGATATTCAAGGTGCCTGGGACACCCTTGCACGAGCTCCAGACCACAGCATCTCGGATTAATTTATCAGTGAACTTATAATCCCCTACGAACACACCCTTCCACTGGGACTGGAAGGTGGCGGTCGGGGACAGTCCTGCGAACCAATAATCGGACTTCTGAAGTGCAGTGACCTTGTCATCGAGGCTGAGGAACCCACGGTACTCAGTCGAGAAGACAGTGAGGGACCATCCTGGAGGGTATTGGAGTTGGATGGCAATTTGACAGTTCCTCCTGCTCTTGGTGATATCGATGCCAGGCCCAACACTCGCGATGTAGTCGTCGAACGCAATGTTGATGTTGGAGCCATCGCTGGCAAGGGTGGAGGCTACGGAGCCGGCAGGGCATCCAGATCCGGCATATTTAATCCCCTTAATGAAGACCTCGTTTGCTGGTGGGTGAGGTGGCTGGGGAGGAACGATTTGAGGCTCGGCAATTGGGCTTGCGATAGTACCCAAGAGGAGGGCCGAAAGAGTGAGCAAATAAGTAGAGAAAGCAAGCATTTTGAAGAGATGTGCTTCGGTTACTGATGGTAGTGGTTCTGTGCTGGGAGGCCTAGGGTTTCTTGAGGGCTGGAGGAAGGATGCTTGTGGGGTGAAGAGAACAGGTAGAATTCACGGGGAAATCTCCAGCAGTTATATACAGATTCGCCATGTTGGTGAGGGGTGGTTAGTTATACCCCTGCGCGACATTCTTGCCACAAGCTGCAGGGCTGATGGAAATATTGTGGTTTCTGCAATTCCATATGCCCCCGGCCGAAGCTGTAGTTTAGTTGGATAGAGCTGCATTCCTTAGCTCTGAAGGAACCCGGAAAGTCCCAATAGGTGCACCATTTGTGTACCACAGAGGTGCTTTGGCTGGGCCAATATCCTATAATAGACCTACAATGGGCATGGACTGGCCCGTGAAGGATAGAGAAGCCACCAGGGGGCACCCGAGAGCTGCAGTCCATCGCCATAGTCTGCATAGGCTGAATGCAATTAATAATTACTTAAAAAAAAATAGACCTAGTTATGCTGCTTTCTATATTGAACCTTGTTTGTTTTCACACATCGTTTGCTCAGCGCCTTCATAATTTGCGTCATACATTTCAGAGAGTCATCTGCATCCTGAATGGTTGCTATTCTTAATACTTGCACAAAAGCTATTACACCTTTCAACTTTGCAATGCCGATCGATCTTGTTCATCCCAATGGAACTAATAGGCAATCAGAAAGTAAGATAAATGCTGTCAATGCAATGCAGCTCTACCCAACGTGGAAATTATCATCCAAAATTATTTCCAGTTCTGTGAGGAACTAGACCTATACCTTGTTTAGCTGGAGATTTCTGCTCTGTCTATCATACCATGTCGTTGGGTAAGTATGTTAGGGGAGATGCATATGTTACCAATTTGAACTAGTCATGTACCATTTAGCCCTTATTTCCTCCCACAATCCTGACACATCGACCCGAGTCATGTAGCCTCGACCAATTCATCATACCCAGCACGTAAATCTAACCACATTGTATTGCAATTCTTGCTCAGAATTTTGCTACTATTCTTGGGTATTGAAAGTTTCCTAAAGTATGGTTACGCTAGAGAGGAAAGCCCTCTGACTCGGTGCCAGCCCTTCATTGTATGATTCGCCCAAGGTATCCTTTGAAATGGCCTCTGTCAGGCTCCTGTGCCAGTGGTATGCATATGCCATCATCATGTAGCTTTTGTTTGCTCCCTGAGGTGTGTGCATATGTACTTACCCGCTCTAAATTTCATTTCTCCACATTTTCTGTATCCAATTATAATCTCCCCATCGGTTACCATGCATGAGGACCTGCGTTCTATCAATATACTCTAGTACCCACAGTCTCTATCGGGCAAGTAAGTCTCAGCCGCCTAAGCCATGGCCCCGGTGTACAATCATTCTTGGACGTTCTACCAAGTGGGCACAGCAGGCTTCAGATCTTCTGGAGCTACGTACTGTGCTAGGACCACTTCCACATGACTCAAGTATCTCTCAGTTGTGTTTCCAGCCCATGATGACAGCAGGTCGCGACGTGTTCCTTTGACTCCAACCAGCGCCGGCGGTGAGGGCCCAAGCCCGGACAGGTCTTCTTCCATTTGTCATTTAGCCTGTTCTCCAGGTAATCTATAGCTATCAATCAGCTCTACTGGCAATCCACCTACGATATCATGCTACCAGGCCCTGTATATCGACTGAAATTTGGTGAGTGCTGCTGCAGGATCACAGCATAGCCGTCAATTCCACACGTGGGTCCAGGAAGGCATGCGCGCACCTTATTTCAGCCCTCGAACAGGCTAAGAATAGGTCACCCGCCGAGTCATGCTGCCAACTCAAACAATTTCATGATCAACCGATATTCACCCACTTCCTAGCAAAAACATGGTCGTGGGGGACCTGCTGGTCCAGTGTTTGCCATACTATCTCCAAGCTACTGGTCTGGCTGTTGTGGAACGTGAGTAGTTTACTTATTTTCACTTATTTACCTAGCTAATGTGCTTCTAGCACCACTCCGTGGTCGCTGGTGCCGAATATGACTAACAAGTTACAAGCCCCAGCGGCAACATGCTTCCAAATTCCACAGACCCAAGAACCAAACCTACAGGCACCCTTGGCTCCAGCTACCCCATTTTTACGATTTTCTGAGTTGGTTTTTTTCTTTTTTCAAGATTCATTAATCGCATTCGTTCTATCTAGAACATGGCGATGGATTTCTGAGTTGGTTGGTAGTGGGGATATTGATCAAGACGTGTGGAGAAAGACCCTGTGCCTTATGCAAGCAGGAGGTGAAAGAATTCTTGTGCTGTCATTGGGGGTCCCGCCAGCAGCTTCTTGTAGTGTGTATGCTTCCATTTGAAACATATCATCAAATTTGTAGTATGGGGTCCTTGGTGACTAGCTGATTTGTTAAGATGCAGAGATAGATTTGCCCCCGCAAAACTCCTATTGGTCGCTTCTCGTTACTTCCTCAACCCCTACTTATTGAGGCCGTGCCCGTGGCATGATCCGGTGCGCTACTCGTTGCAACTAGTTTTGGGAAATCTGATTCACAGATACTTGTATCAAGCAAATGTAAGCAACATATGAAAGGCACAGGACCGAAAGGCCCCTACCTACATCCCGAAGGCACGGCTGAGGATCGGCAGTCCATAATGGACTTCCTTGCAGGTATATGTCACTTGCCGCAAGCTCAGGATTTCCATACCCGATTTGGACCCTCAAATGCCAGCCTAGAAACAGAACATGGTAAGTCCGTGTGAAATGGAGCTTCCACTGATACGTCGGGTAAACACCCAATCCGAAACTCTGGTTTAATGGGCCTGTCTTACATCCGAGGAATAGTCCATGGGAACTCGATGAACATGACTCCCATGGATTCTCAAATTTTACACCATGATTTTATATTTTCAGGATGATGTAGGATGAGAAGAACTATAATTATTCTTAGAACATATGCCAGTATACTATACCAACTGTAGGCAAGTAGCTAGTGCTAATTTTCACTAAAAAAACATTCTTATCTCGTGAGAACAAGGAAAAACAAATAAATATCTGCCAGGCACCATTTCACATTTCCCAATCATAGAGCTGAATTTGCACTCAGTTGGGATAATTTTCCTTTACTCCACATGACACCCCTGTAGATGCAGAAAGGTTATTGTATGGCTAATCTGATTCCCCCGTGTATATTCATTACATGACCACCGAGGAAACAGGTCATATGGAACGCTAGTGGCCTCCAAATTTTCGAGGCCGTGGATGTTTTGTTGTCGTGTCAGTCAGTTTTTGGGCTGAATTCATTAGGTAAATAACGTCACAGTATAGATACATGGGTACAGGGGAAAGCCTGGTGGACTGATGTTTGCCCAGTTGAACTGCGGTATTTGTATTGAAACAACCCTCTGGATGATCTCCACCACGCTAGCAAGCCGTGTACCGTACATGATGGCTTGGTGGCTTGGCCGTTGCATCATCTACTGGTTCCTAGCACCCCTGTCGTATAACTACTAGTGATGCTGGGGCTAGGTACTTACAGCCAGGCCAAACGCTGCACAGTTCACCAACTGTCCAATAGAAACATCAAGATCTTTCATCATAGTCTAGATAGACTGAATATAAGTAAAAAAAAAGAGACATTAAGATTCTGGTGTGTGATACACGGATGTCTCAAGTATCACCCCTTGGGATACACGTGTAAAATGGTCTGTTGGGTTTTGCCTGAGCGGATACAGTACCCGCTTTACTTACCGATTTGATAGATTTGTACAGAGCAAAGAATCAGATAACTCTTCTGACTGGGTGTGAAATAAAACATCACGTGTTGGCAGCTGACATAGGTCTCCGTCAGAGCCACGCTCGCTTATTTATCGCTTATCAACACCACTTGTCTGCAAGAAAACCTGTCATACACGAAAGTAGCAGGGGGTCTTGCTTGCGGTATATATGTACCTAGTCTAAGCCTCCCATTATTGCCCACGTTTTATGTTACACCGACACTAAGGATTGAACTCTAATTCCATGACTCACTGGTGAATAAACCCTTCAAAATACCCTACTGAATACTCCGAAAATAGACATCCTCCCCCGCAACTCACTTTCGGTATACATACAATAGCACCACATTGATTTTCAAACTTTACACTATATCACGGAGAGCCCAGGATTCCCTTTAGTGCTAGCGATACCTGATGCTGGAAATCCGGAAATGGGGCAAGAATCCTCATGCCATTAGGGCGATTTACTCCCTGTTACTATATATAATGTGGGGTTTGAACCACGAGACAGCCCCAGTCTTAGTATATTTGAATTGTCATAGAGATCAACAGTTGCGAGATCGAATTCCTTGTGACTACCCTTCCTGTACGCAGACTACCTCACCAGGCTACCTTAATTACACAGGCTATGGGTCCTCAGGGCTGCTTCTACACTGAATATCAAAAATTCGCAATTCTGGGGATGGTTTGTTGGTTGGTCATGTGATGATGATATGATGCTTAGCTTAGTTAGTGCATGTGTCAAGGTAGAAGTTATTCTATATATTTCCACCTCGCGGCGCTCAGCCCAGAAGGGTCTTGGCATGAGACTACTATTTCCACCCCTTCCCCGAGGCCAAGGCAGATGAATTTTGGGGATCGACTATAATTTTCTGAAGCAGGTTTTGTTGCTGGCTTGGTTTCTGGGTATATGCCTCTGACAGGCACTTCGGCAGTGCCCAACTGTCCAGTTAACTCAAAAAAAAACACACATAGCCAAGCGAGGAATAATCCAACTCATACATCCATCCTGATATCAGAGTTTTTTTTCCCCACTAGTTCCCAAACCAGTATGTTGCTAAATACAGAGCATACCTTCTCCGAGTGAGTGAACCCAGACCGCTCTAAAAGTATAGAATCACCCCACTCCATTCCCCAGTGGAGGAGGGCTACAATCATTTCCATGACCCTGGACTGGGTTATTTATGGTGCAATTTAGTTGGTTTGTAAAGTCGGCATGTACTTAGGTATGCACTGGTTGATTGATTTCGATGAGAGTGGTGCAACTGTCTCATACCAGAGTCGCATGAAAGAGCAAACCTTACTCTCGTACCAAAAATAACAACAGATCCCAGGAGTCTGGGACTCAAGATGATACAATAAGTAGTTAACTGTAGTGACTGCAGCGTGCATGCAGCGTGCGACAATTCATCGTGGCACCGATACTTAGATACTCAACATGTCATTTGGTAGGTAACACACACCTTGTGTAATATGATTGGCCTTCAGAATCCCTTCACCCACTTTGTATTTGTAGTTTAGTTTGTAGTTTGGCCAGCACCAGTCGAAGGCTCACGCAAATGATTGTGGATGTATCTTCCAGGGGTGAGATAGTACTTGCCTAGGCTGATACACTGACCCCACATCCCATGCACCTCGCCCCACTCTGCCCCAAAACAAAATACAACTCACAGAGCAAACATTTAAAATAGAAAAGCAGGGAGAAGGAAGCACGAAACAATTAAGATGTAACTGTATATAGACCACAAAGTAAACAAGCCCAACCCCAAAGAAAAGTATCATTTATCAAATCAGCCTGAGTGCTGCATGCCGAATCCCCGGAGTGTAAGCCCTATGTCTCATACTCACAAGTGGTGAGCCCATTGAATTCATCTTCCGCGGTCGAGATGCTGGTGGGTCCAGTTGGGATGGGGAGAGTTTCTTGACTTGATTAAGGAAGTTGTTTGGTAAGAAAAATATTTCTGGAGGGTCTAGACCGGTGGTGGTGGTAGTGGTATCTTCATCTTTGGTACCTCTGTGGGCTCCAGCGTGCGGAGTCTAGCTACTATGCCTACAATGCTAAAGGGTTCTGAGACGGCACCGCCCATGCCGACTTTGATCATCTCGGTCATTAATCACAGCCAACGAATTAGTATCATCAACACTCTATAATATCCCAAACAATATCAAACAGTGCAGCCACTCACCCTGCTCATTCCTCGCATTTGCACTAATCCCCAAAATCGATACATGTCTCCTCAACTCTCCCTAACTGGCATCTCCATATCCATCAACACAACATCCATCTTCGCTCTACCTCCCGCCCAAACTCGCTCTCCTGCACAGCCATTATTTGCCAGATACACAATACATTCTCATTTGCGAAGCTGGCGGTGGAGGGTTTCTTGGTTGGTGAGGTCGTCTTCGGCAGAGGGTACTAGGTAAGTATGATATTTCCTGAGGGGGCAGGAAGCAGGGGGCATTTCAAGGGCTTAAGTGTGAGCCGTAGGTGAGTATTCATGGCATGAATGGTTCAGGCATAGTAAGATACCATTTGGCATGCACACTCGTGACGCCCCTATTGTATGATTGCTCCGATTAGAGTATCTTCAGCGCTGTGACATGGATTTGTACATCCACCAGAACCAAACTAAGGAACATCGAGTCCAGTGAGGACATCGCTGATAATCCTCATTTGATGGGTGCACACACATCAAGATCGCATCCGCAATTTCCAACCTCCAAACCGCCGACTTTAAGCCGATACTCCGCAAGAATCCCATCTGCACCCTGCAATGCTGCGCTGAACAGATTCCTCAATTTATGACCGAACATACCAATGAAGGTCTCCTGCTGACGCCACTTCTCACTCGCCTGTACTGGTATTCCTCATCCAGCGACCAGCCCGTTTGTAGACACCCTCGCGATCCCCGTGATCCACCATCTCCATCCCTCGGAATAGTAAGTCCATGGTAGGCACTATTTGTGATCCCGGAATGTCCGCCCACCCGTGCTGGGGCTTTGCCGAGGTATCGGAGGAAGCCATCTGCCTGGTGCTGGTTACCTTGCAAGTGCTTGCTCCATCAGAGCGAGAGGTCGTCCATTGCTGCTCACTATAGGGCATGTAATAAAGTTGCAATATGCCTCTTCCTCGCCGACACCCGCCCCGGAAGAGGAGGCTCTTGTGGTTTCGCCGTGGTGAAATGTCTTATCGAGGATGTATCAGACCCGGTGAAGGCGAATCTTTTACCGAGGATGTATGAGTTGCGGTGGCTCGTATTCTCGGGAGTGGGAAACTTCGCGTCCCAGAACAGTGGCATTGTCGTTCATTCATTTTCCTCCTAAAACCTATAATTCAATAAAAAATTGCTCAACCAAACAAACAAAGAGACCTATACCAGAGGCTGAAACAGACCAATATGTGGACCGCAAGCCCTCATATGCTTCGTACTATACTGTGGTAATGATGCAACCATGGTCCCCAAACCTACCACCCGCTCAATTCGCCGAATGGAAACAACTACTGTTTGCGGGGGATTTTTGCCGGCTTTCTGGGGTTAGAATTGGAGGCAGGTTTTGGAAGGCGAAACAGTGAGGGAATGCTTTTGGTGCCCAAGGGGTTCAACTTTAGAAACTTTTCTCTTACCCTCCCATGGTTGCGATGGTTAGTGGCATTCAGTGAAAGCGCTAAGGCCCTGGTGGTGAAGGGGTTTGAATCGACGATAATCGACCCACTTTGCCCCATCTGCACCCACTTCCATATAATCCAGAGCAATTACCCCCCATGCCTTCCTTCTCCTAATTCAATCGCATCCTCGGGCCTGCAATCACGACTTCCGCACGGCATCCTGCATCCGCACCACCCGGTCAAACTGCATCTTAGGTCTGCACCAGCACTTCCAAGGCGTCAAAGGGTACTGATTACCTCACGCAACAGAACTGTTATCCGTTTGTCCCTGCATACCCCCGCACGATAGACGCCCCCACTGCAAATAGTTGGTAGTAAAAGCGTTGTATTCCGAGCTATGGGACTACACCCATACAACTGTCGCCATCGGAGCAAACACGGAGGTTTAAATACAGGCGGAACGCTTACGCGTCTCCAATTTTTCGCCCGCATTGGGATACCCTGTCATCCCTGGTCTTATCTGGTTACGTGGCCCCCTACGTAAGTGTGCGTGCGAGGATATGTACTATACATACACCTATTTTCGCCAGAAAGCATAGCTGCCAGAAGGCATACTTACCTATTTTCCTCAAGCCTTAAGTATGTATGTACAACAATTGCAAGTGAAAAATCCCCCCCTCGAGGAGGCGTGCAACCAGATCGCCCTTTGTCCGTTGTCAGTCACAGCCTGCCATTTTCATATTTTTCGAGTTGCCATATTTGGTTGGCTGGCGACATCCTTTGGCTATGTATGGAGGTATGTAAATATCTGTATATATGTACTGTACAGTATGCTCTAGCGAGTGCATGGATGCAACTATCCTTCCTAGTACGTAGCAACCTAGTCCAAATTGCCAATTTGGACAATACTGTCTATAATATCATTGTCTCCGTTTCCGAGTGGCACTTTCTAAAATTTCTGATTTGCCTGTTGGAGATCTCGTGTGGTCTCACACAGCAACAACCCCATACTCCATCCAGGTATGGATATGCTACGACAAATTCCACTGATCCAAACCACAATCGTCACCCACTCATGATGGGGAGTAAGGAGTTACTGTATACTGACAGCCTAAACCAATTGTGTTTTGGGATGCGGGGGGCAGGAGTGGGAAGATAGTCGGTTTGTATATAGCTCCCGCAGCAATGTCTCGGCGAAAGCCTTCTTCACACTTCCTGGTGCACACCTGTGCTTCTATAGTTTTGCGGTGATGAGGGGAATTATGGATATATATTTATATATATATATATGAACTGGGCAGAAAAAGCTAGCAATTGAGTCGATTACTACTCGCGGATGCAGTATATATGTACTTACCTGGAATAGATCATTATGGAGGGAAAGGTTTTGCTCAAAATATGACACTCCACTGATCTTGGCTAAACCCCCGGTGTTCAAATAGGATACGCAGTCGCAAGTAGTAACATGAAAATTCACACCGGGGCTATAGTCTCACTTGGGAAAATCATTACTCGTATTCAGTCTATCTAGACTATGACGAGCATAGTCTCACTTTCAACACCTTCTCCCATCAATTCAATAAATATCTACAGTATAATTGCCTCTTTCAGATATGGTACAGTACCGCCATTCCACCTAAGCAAAGATATCATTCTGCGCCCCATCCCTAAACCCCCAATAATCCAAATACGCCGGCTTCCTATCATGCCCACGATACTCAACATTCGCCCCCTCATTCGCCCAAATCATCGGGTTCTTCGGACCCTGCACACACGGGCCCATTCCCTCTCTGCACTCCTTGGGTGGCTTAGGGTTCCCGATTCTTCTCCCGGGATCCCCATTCAGCACCTCGCAATCAAAGCCGTTCATGTACATCTCGTCATTACTCACCTGGCCCTGCCAGAACCAGCCACACACACACTTGCCATTCGGGCACGGGGGCATTCCCGCAGGGACCTCGAACACTGTTCGCAACGTTTTAACGCAGTAGTGGTTTACGCTAAAGATGACAAAGTCTTCAGGACGCACATCGGTAGGGCTGGATTTATATGCGATTGCAAGCGCGCACCCACGTAGGTTCGCGTCGGCCATGTCTGGGCCCGAGTGTGCGGCCGCGGGGTCCGTGGGGCACGGATGGTTGGATTGTGTGTTGGCACCGCCAAACGATGTGTGCCGCTTCTCGCATGCAAGCTCGATCGTTACGTTCCCACCCGAAGGGAGCTGAACTTTGGCTCCGTCGGGTGGGGGCACTGGGTTCCCGTGGAAGAGCCAGCGCGAGATGGGCATGCTGTGGAGGGGCTCGTGGATGGCGGAGTCGGGGCCGTGGAAGCCATACACGGCAGGGTTGAACATACCGATGTGTGCCATAGTGGAGGGGATTAATGCCGCTGCGACAGCGAGGATGGAAGTGCTGCTGACTCGAGTCATATTGGTGCAGGTGTAGGTGGAGTTGAGTATTGTTTGGATTTTTGAAATGGATTATCCCTTAAGGTCGTTACAATCACCCCAAAAAACAATAAAATAGGTATGCGTAAAGGATCCGGATATAACCAATAAAAGTCTTCGTAGGAAAAGGAATGTATGGTAAACGACCAAAGAAAGAAAGTATCAAACAGACCAGCTGCGAAATGGGTGAATGAGTGAATGCAAGACCTAAGAATCGGGTGATGGAAAGCAAGAGAAAAAAAAGGAGGCAATGAACGGGTAACTATATACACGATAAAAGTACAAAACTCGAATCAATATCAGCTTCATGATTAGCTAGGTGTGTCGTGAGGTATTGGTTGGTAGGCAATATTCCCATTAACGAGTTCGCTTGTAAGACATAGAGTACAGGGGAGACATAGCTGCAGATCTAGATCTAGTTAGCTGGGATAGGCAACATCCATGAAACCAGGAGATCTCCCGTTTCAACATCACGGAGGAACGGTTAGAGATGAAAAGATGTCATTCTCACGAGCGGTGAAGGCAATAATGTATATGTATGTATGTATATGGTAGCCGATTGGGGCACGTCAGCCGGAGCGCCTGGAATGGTGCAGTCTCACCAGGAGAACAACGCCAACGCACCAGGAGGATAAGTAATCGTCCCGAGATCAACGTGTTTCAAGATCTAGCTGCAGAAGTGATAGCATAGGTAAGTACCGGCTAAATGCAATTGATGACTACTTAACAGTTGAGCTATATATATTTACTTTTTGGCGCCGTTGCTGACGTTACATTTCCAATGGCGACAGGATATCATGTGATCCAAAACATCACGTGAGCAATAAATACTACGGACTCATGGAAATTCAGAGGCTACACTTCTCTACTATGTCTAGTGGGGTCCAAGCCATCTATGTCGGAGTGAGTGGTGGGGTATAGTGAGGAGGAGCCTGTTTTGATCGCCAGAGCCAAGAGAGCCTTAAGATTAATATTTATGCAACATATCCCCTCATACTTCAAATTATGTAGAATTAGAGGTCGTCATCACAAATTAATGTTAATACATGGTGAATAAATACAAACACTTCTGGTGGGAGCAATTATCAGCAAAAGATTTCAACATGAAGGGGGTTAGATACAGCAAAAATAAATCAACTCCTACTCACATACAGTAAATACGCTCCACGACTCTTGCTGGACGATCGACATTGTTGGAAACAAGGCTATGAGGGGCGGTATTGTGGTAGGAGTCCCGAATAGTCGCTATGTGTATGTGCGAAACAGAGATAAACTTCAATTCTGACGCTTGTGTATAGAGATCTATTGCTAGGGGAGACTGCTCTGGTATGATACCGACAAAGAATTCTAATTTCACTTCGCAGACTCCAGCTGCTTATATCTTTCATTCTTCATGTCACCAATAGCCCTTTGGGAACCCTTGCACTCAATGTCACTGTTGACCCTTTTTGGCTACTTTGCCACATACCACGGGATCGAGAGTATTTCCAACAAACATAATATGGCAGATACCTGCTCTCTTAGTTATAACTCCCTAGCTCCCCCCAAATCACCACTATTTCTACCCTCCACTAACCTTACTCCCTCTGCCAAAACCAATCTCGCCCTCCCCAACACTTCCACTCCACCCCTCTCCTGATCCTCCAAAACAGGTCTCTGTAGCCACAACCTCACCACATCCTCTGCCCCACTCTGCCACCCCTCCACACTCTCTACGCTCGTCTCCCCCACTAACCCCGATATACCCCATCTCAACCAAGCCTTACACTGGCTCCCATAACTGGCAACCCTAGCCTGATACTCCACTATCAACTTCTCCTCCCGGAGGAACTCTAGTCCTAGTTTCAGTAACTGTGTACTGAGATTGAGCATGGCGTCTAGAGTAGAAATATCCTCCCTTCTCCTTCTTTCCCCCTGCTCCTCTTCCTGTTCCGGCTTAGCTTTCTCGTTTGCTTTGTTGATCCGTAGAGACTGCGCATGCTCAAACCTCTCAAACCTCCACACATCCCCTTCCCAGCCAATCCTCAACCCTACAAACCCATCCCCTATCCCATTGCTCGACTCCCACTCCGTCACAAGCAAAACATACCGCCTCTCCAACTCCCTGCAAAAACGGGTACTCTGGCACGAGGGGGCTGGGGAAGATGTGCCCGAAGCTTGGCTTCCGGGTGCGTATGCTAAGGAGGTATGTTCTGTCGAGCCTTGCGAGGCAGAAGAGAGAAAAGGCAATTTCGGCGAGGGAGTGTGTGGAGTTGGGGGCGTGGGAGTGGGATTGAATGCGGGAGATGGTAGCGGATATGGAAGTGTGGGCTTGGCAGATAAGGGGGAGGGGGTATTTGAATGCATTTAAAGATAGAAATTGTCGGTTGATCTAAGGTAAATGATACGTACCTTATTGTCATATCTGAGGAATCTTGAAGAATGTGAATGTTGTGTACATATCCGGGATATGGGAGAGAGAGTTTATACAGGGTGTCTCGGTGGGGTTTAAAAGGTTTGAGTTTAATCTCTTCTCATTATTCCGTACATTTGGGCAAAAAAAATCATACGTGCTCATAGTCCACATTGACTAAGGGATGGATACATAGAACCTACGCTGCCGTGCTTCCGGAAGTATATAAAGTTTATGGATACATGGTATGCATCCCAGCTGTGTAGTCAACGCCATAACTGAGGGGAACTGTTAAGAGAGGAAGAAAAGATCCTAGTCACGATTTAGGGACTACTGAAGGCATGGTTTATATGAAGCTCCGATAGCATTGTTTTACTCGTAGTAATCTAGCCCCCCCGACAAAACCCTGAACCCAACCTTCGCTCCAACCCCCCACCAGACGGCATTAGAAGGTGCTTCGGCAATTCGACTAATCTCTGATTCTCTCTTTCCCACTCTCATCCTTCCTCAAATGCGTATGCCAGCGACTAATTTATGTTTGTTAGTTACGTCTACCCCTCCAGTGTCTTATCAGAAAGCACAAACACTTACCAAGGTGGCACATGGGGAGAGTAAACCGAAGTAGTCCCACCGCCGTGAGACTTAAGACGAGTAATGATTTTCAAAAAAAAAAAGCTCATCAAGGTTAAATAGCGCTGCTCTTGCATTAGGAGGGCGTTGGGGTTTCTCGTTTCTGGTGAGGACGTAAGTGGGGTTGGCACTTGTATAGAGTCAGTACTATTTGAACCATGAGGCGCTTGCAAGTTTCCAGACTACCTAATCTCAAGAATCCCTCCCCCTTAACTTTAGACTCACATCCCACTCTCATTTTTGTTTATTTTAAATATTCATTAATCGCATTCATCCTATATAGAATATGGCGATGGACTGCAGCTCCCGGCATACCGGGTGGCCTCTCTCTCCCACACGGGCCAGTCCCTGCCCTCCCCTCTATCTACAATTTTTTTCTTTTCCCTTACATGACGAACCCCACTGCCGCCTCACACCACTCCTCGTCCTCCCACAACTCCTCCCTCGTCCTGCCTCTCCCATCACCCACCCATGAACACCCCATCAGATGAGCTGCGTTCTGTGCCGTCCATCCATCGCATACGCACCATCACATCCCACTCTCCCTAGTGCACAGAAACACATATCTACCAAATTAGCCCGGGATGATGGACAGCAAGGGGGGCCGCGCTCTAGCAACGTAGTCCCACTGTCCGGAGCTTTTTTAGGGAAAAAAAAAAAAAAAAAAACCCATGACGCATATGCATCCCTAATACCTAGGAAGGGTATGACGAGCCCTCTATCTCCCCTCGAGACACATACAGGCGCCATCACGCTCTGCCTACTCGATGGTAGCAGCGCGGCGAGAGACGCACTGAGGCCCCTAGCCACTGGGGCTGCTCCCCTCGCTCTCAGATAGAAGTACGCTTAGGGCAGGCACCAACTACAGGACCGCCACCGACAGAGCCTAAACACGGCTAGCCCTGGGTACGCAGCCATATCGGCATTCCAGGGAGCGAGAGAGCAGACCATCCAGCACAGGGGCGGTATCCCAGACGGACAGCCCCAACGTAGCCACCCACAGCGGCACCCGGGCCCACTCTAAAGGCTTGAGAGCTTACGAGAGGTGTCAGCCCGCTTTGGAAGCCACAGGACCAACTAGCAACAGCGGGCCTTGTGCCTATACATAGCTGGGGACTGTGGATCAATTCCTGGATGTACAAACTGGCGCGTACGACCCACCTGTGAGCGCTGCGGAGCCTCGGGAGAGACCGGCGCCACCAGGTCTTCGAGTGCCCACAACACCAATGGCTCTGAAGTGATACTCTTGACTCCGGCAAGATGAATCGCCCGGCGGGCTGGGGGGGAGAGGAGACAGCGCTGGTAGGGAAACTGATGCACAAACCTGGTATAGCAACATCGGCTGGCATCAGGCAAGCATTCCAATTACATTGGAATAATTGTTTAGCAGAGCCCATCCATGGGTCTGTATGGGGTCAATGAGAGTGGTGACTGGTAGTTAGCCACTAGAAGCAGCCGGTACCGGGGTTTGGCCATTCAAATTCGAATTGAAGCCGACGCCAAAGGGTGCCATATATATATATATTATGGGCCTAGGGGGGCACCCGGGAAGGTTGGCTCTGGGGGGTTGAAAGTTAGCATCCGGAGGGGTAGAATCAGGGGAGGTAGCATTTGAGAATTCGAAGGTTCCGTTCGAGGGTTCGGGGTTGGCAGCTGGAAGGCTGACATCTGTAGACATTGGGAAGGAAGCAGCATGCAGAAGCCTGCAGGTATTAAATGGGTATTCGCCACCCCAGCTCCACACTCACGACCTTTGGGCAGTTACACCCCTCATATATGACGTCCTTTTGGTTGGTCCTGGGTCTTGCTTGTAGTTTTGGTTACGTGTGTGCATAGAGGCTGCCCGTGCATATGAAATCTCGTCATAGGGGGCACAGGAGAGGAATCCATGGAAGACGAGCTGTGGGCAGGTCCAGGGGCTTAGCAGGTGCAGCAGGTAGTCCCACATGGGGTAGTTGTGATGGCGTCGGGGGAGCCATTACAGTGTCGGGGTGCCTTGATAACTTCCATAAATAGCTATAGCCGACATGGCGGAAATTTGCAGCTCTGCTTTTACTACGTAGGCACCTCTGTACCTCTGGTGTCACCTGCCAGTCAATGTGCATAACCTGGCCTCTTGGATTGAAGAGCCCTCTGCTGGGGGTCATGCAGTAAGCCAAAGTTCGACTGTAGTATGGCCTGCACTAATAACTAGACAGGTAGCCGGTACTCGGAGGCTTGCCCCAGGGTCGAGTGATTTTTTCTTTTCCCTCTGCTGTTTAGATTTTTCTTGTGTTTTGTGTTTGGTGATGTCCTCTCTTTAGTATTTTCTGTGCTATCTCGTACGATGTTTGCTTCTCTTTTTGTAGAACTTCCTATTATTGTTGTTATGTGTTGCTTCTCAGCCTGCGGATTCGCTGTATTTTTTTGTTGCTCATATTCTGCGTATTTCCGGTGCTTGTACTTCGAAGCTCCGCCTCCCCGACAGCCTACAGGGCCCCATCCCCTACTCATTGATTCTTGGGCAGCACCGCTCGTCAATTGGAGTCTGGCACTTTCCATTCCCGCATCCACTTCCGTTAAGAGGAGAGGAGCGTCCGAGATCCCATGTTCCCTTGTCAGTAGTGTTAGTTCAGTGGGCAGCCGGAGGGGTAGGCGTTCGTAAACATCTTGATGGAGACGTAGAAAGTAAGATGGTTTTGAAAGTTTTTTT
>Ga0307514_10003114_pt1 | contig 16322 bp, 20 predicted proteins | sample 16_EM_MG_FD_203088 | JGI IMG/M metagenome (GOLD analysis project Ga0307514, IMG submission 203088) | Populus trichocarpa ectomycorrhiza microbial communities from riparian zone in the Pacific Northwest, United States - 16_EM | ecosystem: Host-associated > Plants > Roots > Unclassified | place...
TGTACACCCTGGATAGCCTCAATACACTTGTGCCTAAGCCCTTGGTTAGGTCTTCCCTTGATCCCACATTCCCCATCACCTTGATGGGGCTCGTCAGCGAGATTCTTCATCGAGTTGAGAATGTTTCACAATATCCTCGACCATATCAACCCTGAACATTGGTAACAGAGGGAGTGGAACATCAAGAACGAGCGGTTGCACACCAGCCTGGGACCGTTGAGATATTCGCGTTCACCCGAGCAACAAACTCAAACATACCGTATGATAGAAATAGACCTTCCTAACAGATCGCATCTCGACATCGAGGATTTGCCGTTGTCTGCAGTTGCTCTCTGTCACCTCGACAGAGTTACGGCGTTTCATCTCGTCCTTCTCCCAGAGTGGATACTTTTGGCCACGAGGTCTTTGAGTCGCTGGTGGAAGAGACGCGGCCGGAGTCGGCAACCGTTTTGAAGGCTGAGGAGTGCTTGCTGGAGGGGTGCTTTGACGTGGCTGACTCGTAACGTCCGTAGAAGGTGCGGCAGGAGGTGCAGATTTATGTGATGGTGCTGTGCACGGGTACGGGAGTTTGCCGGTCTCCGATCGTGCATCGCAGCACTGCTTACAGAGCTCGTAGAGGCATTGCTGGTTCCATTTCCGCCCATGGTCACAACCGCAGGGAGACCCAGACTCTCGAAAGGACATTGGCTGGAGTGGACGCAAAGCAGGAAGCTGAAGAAGTTGAGGATCCTGGCGGAGTGCGCGGCAGATCAAGCGCTTGTTTATTCGTGTCCACAGTTCTAGCGCGTCTTCTAGGTTATACGCCTCGGTGTAATACACTATAGTGTTGCAACTTGGGTTTGTACACTATTGTCTTATCAGGGTGACACCCGAAGTTGAGATAGTTATGACAGACCTTTTGGAACAACCGTCCTCGGTTACGGCGCTCTTTCGGGGAGCGGCAGACCTCAAGATTAGACATTTTGATATTGCAGTAAGGGCATCTCTCGAGAAGGTACAGGATGTCGAGTTCCCTAGTACCTGGAAGGGTAGCGATCTGATCCCCTCGGGGCGAGAGCTGTGGCATGTTTTTGTGCTATCTCCCTCGCACCCCCCCAGGTATTTATTTACACTGAGCATGGCGTATGCAAACATATGCATAGTGAACCATGGCATAACCAACCAGGCACGGCTCTGCAAGCAAGCCACTTATGGCGTTGGGATGAGCAACCGTGGGACTGGCTCGGCGGGGGCCGGCACGGCGGTTCGTTCATACCAGAGTTCATGAACGTAATTTCTCGTCACGCCGACGCACTGTTGTGTGCGATGACGCCATGAGATGTGCACGTGACTCACCCCTAAATATTGTTGTCGGCTGCCGATCGTGCTTGTCTCCTTCTTCGCCTTTCCTCCTCCTCTCTTGCTCCCTTCTTGATCTACCTGAACATGGGACAACAAGACGTTCCTGTCCTCCAAGCGCAGCTGCAACGACTTCAGGACTCCGCGATTAACAACCACCAACAACTTCAGGCCCGGATCCAGCAATTCCAGCATCAGATCCAGCAGTCTCAGAATCAGATGCAGGAGTTTCAGGATCAGTTCCAGCAGTCTCAGATCCAGATCCAGCTATCACAAGGTCAGCTGCAAGAGTCTCAGAGTCAGGCGAACGTCAGCCTGCAACGTCTACGAGACCAAGTGAATCAGCTTGGCAACAATCAGCGCGACATGACACGGCAGGTTCAGGAGATGGAACATGGGATCAAACGAAGGTTCGATGAGCTGTAAGTGTTTCCCCACATCCAAGCACCCGATCCTAATAAACTGTTTTAGGGAGAACGTGTTACCGATTCAACTTCAGAACACTTCAGTCTCGTTGACCAACCCTCTCGCATAGCCTCTGGGTGCCGACCTGGCCAACCTGCCTGATGACGCTTGTACAAAGCAAGGGCTGCATCAGAAGCTCTCCAACTTTCCACCCTCCCACGCCACGTCCCTGGTTTGATCACCAAAACCCCCATCAATCATGTTGCAGAACGTCTTCACGGTCGCCACTGTACTGTATTTCGTACTCCATCCATTCGATATGTGTTTCACCCCCTAATCAATCCCATTACTTTGTGTGTTGCCTTCTGCCAAGCGCATCGTCCGTTTCACCGGTATGTCATTCAATGCTAATTGTGCATGTAAGTTGTGCGTGCACCCCATTTCACACGTCGGGCGCACCTTCCACACAGATACCCCTGAGTTTGGACGGATCCGGGGTCGCCCGGTAGAAATTCGACCAATCTAACCTGCTCGAGCATGCTCACCATCCGGATGGAGATACTCACATGCCATGACCAACTTGAACGAGTTGCGCGATTTCGGCTTCAGAGGACATATCGAATGAGTGACTTCAAGTTAACAAGCCGTTTGCCCACTAGTCCGCGCGCTTCTGACTCGTGTAGGCGGAGGGAGCGAGACAGGGGCCCGAGTATGAGTCGCACAATTGAACCTCCAACCTGGGTAGTGCTGGTTCGTCCTAGTATGAGGCGGGAAGGAGCTTCATCATCTATCGTTGGTGGGTCATTCAATCATTATAACATTACAACCGGGTAGGGAAAAAAGGAAGGCGGTGAAAGTTCAACATAGCTACAGTAGGTGATAGCAATTATTGACACTCGGGAAGAAGAAAGGAACAGGGAACGTGGGGTTTACGTGTATCAACACACCCCCGCACACCGTACCCGCTCGCACGATCCGCTCGAGAATTCTATACCTATTTGCATTTTGCACCGGCGGATCGGCGAGGAGGGGGGCGATACGAGGGGAGGGGCAGGGATCATTGAAGGAAAGACGGAATTGATGAGTAGAGGGCCCTAGGATGAGGGAGATAGACGGTTGTCAAGGTGAAAGTTACTAGCGTGAGAAGCAAACGCAATCCGTGTACGATAGGTAGAGGGTAAAAGAATCGTGATTGCAGATATGAACGAGATACGCGTCAAGAAAAACCCTTTCTGTGAAAGAAAGGTTAGCCTTCAAGAAGGAGGGTGGGTGAATGAGTCAACAGGTGAACACTAACCAAATCAGTTCGGAGGTGGAAGCATAGTGTCTTTTCGGAATAGAGAATGGATTGAAGACCCACTAAGAAACGACGGAGTCGCACCCATGCCCTTTTTGACGCAAAAAAAGACACAAGAACGTTCAACGACGCCCTTCGTAGAACCTTTTCAGTGGATGTCCCTGTTCGGACGATTGAGAGTGCCTTTTACTGTTATATAGGATTCTTGTTCTTCGAGCGAGCAGCGCTAGTGCTTCCAGACCGTGAGCGGCCCAGGTCAAGTGTCGTCAATGCCTCGACGTTCAACGACTCCGGCCCAGTGCTCCTTCTACTAGTTGGTTTTACCATCCTACTCTGCCCAAGAGCGTTCAAGCTCGGGAGTTTCGACTTGGGCTTGAACTTCAGTAGTTGTGAGGGTGGCGGCATCGACGGTGAGGAGGTGTTTGTTGACGACATCGATCCTACGGAACCTCGCTTCGGGAGCAGTCCTGAGATTTGTGGTGCAGGGGAAGGTCCCACGGGGCGTTTGCCACCATTTGTCGAATTATACAGGTGCGCAGAAGCAATCGGGAGGAAGGTAGGCGTCGAAGGACGGGAAACGGAGGTTGGGATTGAACTAACAGTCGATGTGCTCGTTCTCCCGTCTGACGAGAGACGTGACTGTGGTCGACGGATACCTGAAGGCATGGCGCTCTGACTGAGTACGCTGGAGCTACGACCGCTAGTTATCGATGTCGGGGAGGTACTGCTGTTGTAGGAGGAGGGCGGGAGCCGATAACTCGCGGAGAACGGATTTGAGTCTCGTCTAGACTCCCTCGATGACCTGGCTTCTTTCGCAGTATCCTTCATCGGAGAGTCTTCCATGATCAGAACCCAGCCAGAATCGCCATCAGGCTTCCTGCGTTCGGGCGATGCTGCAGACCTCCTCGCCACAACTGTGCTCTCCAGATCTTCCGAGTAACCGGTGGAGGAGCCAGAGATATTGGTTATTGTGTCACTCTGAACAATCGCTGGAGCGGTGAGCTTGCTCATGCTCCCCATTCTCAGTCTTGGAACACGCGTGTGAATACGTTGTTCCAAATTCTTAACCCTAGCCCGCATCTCAGAAACCATCTGCACACCCTTGCTCCTTGAGGTAGTGGTGGCGGCGCTGTTGGTAGAAGCTGTGCTAGCCACGGAGATATTGCGTGTGATATTGCGTGTGCTAATCGGTCGAGGTGTAGGAGGCTTGAGCCTTTTGGGTGTGGGTGTGAGGCTGGGTGCAGTGTTAGATCGTGCGAGAGCGCTGGAAAGGGCACGAGGGGGAGTAGACAGGTGAGTGCGGGGAGTGCGTTGTAAGAAGGTGCCATGGGTAGAGGTGAGGGAGATCGGTCGGGGTCTTGTCGCCGGTGTCTCGGTGACGCCGGGAGTAAGATCGGAGAGTTTGAGACCGGGGGGAGGCGCGGTTCGTAACAAATCTTCGTCGGAGGGGTGGGTGGATGTAGACGGGGTCGAAGCGGGTTTGAGGGATTCTTCGGCGCTGTCGACAGAGAAGCGAGAGTTCCGCTGCGACAGCTTCTCTTTGAGAATCGCTATCTCTTCGTTCGCATCTAAAGCAAGCGGGATCGGTGGCAGAGAACCATAGACCCACGTGAACAACGTACCTCGCAGTTCGTCCCGAATGCGTTGGGATTCTGCCTCGACGTTCGCTTTGTCCAGTAATTCATGTTCGAGCAAAATCTTCTCCTCTAATGCGCGTGAGTATTTGGCCTCCGTATCATGTAAGCTTGATAATATGGCCCGTTCGTTCCGCTCTAGGTCATCATTGCCCATCTCGAGCTCACGTAATTGTATCTTGACCTTCTGATGTTCCTGACGGAGTTGGTCCAGCTCACGCTGAAGAGATGCGACAGTTGTATTGTGTTGTGTTTGAAGAGTCATGAATTTGGCCTGTAAGTGGGTGGCCGCATGAGAAAGGTGGGGTACGAAAGCCGAACAGGAGGTATGATGACGGACCTTCCACTCATCCCTCTCGCATTCAGCTTTGGAAGCCTTGACCACAAGGTCCTTCTGGGCCTTTTCTGTGCGTTCCAATTCAGCTTCCAACTCCTCCTCGAGCTCCTTGCTGGACTGTTGGAACTCATCGAGCTCAGCTCGTGTTTCAGTCAGCATGTCGGCGACCTCCTGGTACTTTGCTCTCCATTCTGCCGCAGTCGAGGGAAACCTGGAGGGGGGAAAAGCATGAACGGAAGATCGAACTAAGAGGTCGGTGATGATTGACACACGGGCTATCATCATGTGAAAGAACTCCACGGCGGAGAGCGTCGGTAGGGGAGAGGACAGCGGTCATCGTCGCTACTGGGGCGGCAGCGACGGACGCTCCGGGGAGGATGAGGGAGTGGTCTGGAGGAGTGGTCGGGAGGGGGGAAAAGTGAGAGGGAAGGCGGCAGAAGAAAGCGAAAGCAAGGTTGGATGGACAACACGTTTATTTCCTTTTCCAGCCGTCTCTCTCCACTTTGGTGAAAAATACAGAAAAATATTCTACAGTCCCTCTGGCTTTGCACATTTCCGTTTCTCTATCTTGCCAGTCTTTGGACACCGCATCTCTTGCCACGAAGCAGGTTGCATTGTGTATCCTGGAAGACCCACCCATCAACAAAGATCGAGAGGGAGAAAGGCGATCACGGAAACACACCCGCCTCGCTAGTGGCGAATATCACACCAAGGTCGTTCCGAGCGGTGGTGATGTAGTAGCTCTGGGCATCACCCAATGAAATCTAATCGAGTCATCAATGAAGGCCTACAGGTATTGTGCTTGCACGCGCACCACGAGCCCTTTAATGACGTCCCCACCCCGAAAACAGTCACTGATCTTCACCCTATCTTTATCCGTTGCTCGCACATCCTGAACTCGGATGACGCCTGTAAACTCCTCGCCGGGGGGAAGAGGAATACCATCCACCACAGTGATAGACACCGTCGCTTGCATCGGCGATAAGCGAGTCACTGGCCCAAGCACGATTGAATTCGGAGTGGGCGGGTGTGGTCGAATGCGCCTTATAGATAATGTCTGGCATTCCAGCATGTGTTCAATTTTCCGAAGGTCGATCAAGTGGACTTGTGAACACGGACAGAAGCCTGATGGACAGGGACTCCGAGTAGACTGGCCCTTACTTGACCATCACGAGAGTACACTCCACTAGACAGTTGAGGCGCAGGACCACGCGGTATCTGTATTGGTTGCCCCGGCAGCTTGAGGTCGATGTCCATGATGGAGGTGGAGGATGGAGGAGGATGTTTGTCGGTATTTGGCTCTCGCGGCTGATCCCGTCTGGACCGATGTCTGCCGACCAGTCGTTGGGGCAAATCATCCTTTGACACTGCGACCCGTCCATCCCTCCCATGGCCTCCCAACTCGCTCGTATCCTCTCTCGGCGTGCGTCGTCTGTTTCACTGGGCAGCGCACTTGTATGCCTAACCTCTTTCCTTTAGAGATACACGCCTCGGCGCGCAGAAATGCGTTGTCCAAGTTTACTATGCCAGCAATGAGCCCTACCATGACCGAGGGTGGTATCGCTCAGTGGAAGGTCAAGGAGGGTCAAAAGTATGCGACCGGAGATGTCCTTCTCGAAATTGTACGCATCCCATTTACTATTCTCCTCCGTGTCGTACCTCTCATGTTCCGCACCAGGAAACGGACAAAGCTACCATCGATGTAGAGGCGCCGGAGGATGGTATTCTCGCAAAAATCATTGTGAGTACTCCTTATGACACGCGAAAACACGTCTCATTCTTTTCCGAAGTCGCCCGACGGCTCTAAGGGCGTCTCCGTCGGATCCCCCATCGCCATTATCGGTGAGGAAGGTGATGACCTCTCAGGTGCCGACGCCCTCGCCTCCGAGGCTTCGAAACCTCAACCCGAGCCAACAAAAGCCGAAGAGAAGGCACCGGAACCCAAACAGACGCCCAAGGAAGAGCCCAAACCCATCCCCACCTCTTCCAAGGCCGAGCTTCCCACTGGGGATATCATCTTCGCCACCCCAATCGCCAAGAAGATTGCCCTTGAGCGCGGCATTCCTCTCGCAAAGGTCAAGGGCACCGGTCCCAACGGAAGGATCCTCCGCGAGGATGTCGAGAAGTTCAAACCCTCCACGGAGAGTGCCGGCGCATCTACTTCCCAGCCCACTGCGACTACTCCAGAATACACCGATGTTCCTTTGACAAACATGAGGCGTACAATCGGTTCGCGTCTCACTGAGGCCAAACGCGACCGACCCCATTACTACCTCACCGTCGATATCGATATGGGAAAAGTCCTCAAGCTTCGGGAAGTCTTCAATAAGATGCTCGCTGAAAAGGATAAGGCTGCTAAGTTGAGCGTCAATGACTTCATTGTTAAGGCAGTCGGGCTGGCTCTTGCCGACGTACCTGAGGCTAACACCTCGTGGATGGGCGAGTACATCAGACAGTACGTATCTCATTTAATCAAGAGTTGTTAAATTTACTGACAGTTGGTGCAGGTGGAGGAAGGCCGACATATCCATTGCTGTCGCAACCCCAACGGGACTGATCACTCCGATCGTCACCGACGTTGGATCAAAAGGTCTCGCCACCATCTCCGCAGATACCAAGGCTTTGGCCAAAAAGGCGAGGGACGGCAAGCTGCAACCCCAGGAATACCAGGTGCGTTCATTGCTACACATCAAACTTGTCCCAGCTAAATGAGGTCGTCCACAGGGTGGATCGTTCACGGTCTCCAACTTGGGCATGTTTGGTATCAGCCACTTTACCGCCATCATAAACCCACCGCAATCGTGCATTCTTGCTATCGGCGCCACCGTCCCAACCTTGGTGCCCGCCCCGGAGACCGAGAAGGGCTTCAAGACCTCCCAGATAATGAAGGTCACGTTGAGCTCAGATCACAGAACAGTCGACGGAGCTGTCGGTGCCAGGTGGTTGACCGCGTTCAAGGGATACTTAGAGAATCCGTTGACCTTCATGCTATGAGGGATCGTTTGGAGGGCTGACGGTTGAGTGATGATAGTCCATTCCCTTATTGGTGTCGTAGACTCTACTTTACAATAACTTCTTACTCTATTGGGGTCGCATACCAGATATGGCTGAAGGGGAGTTATTCTTGCTCTTCCACCCCAATCTCATCCGCCTCGCTCAACACCCATGACAAGAAACGTGGCTGGGTCCGACGATGGGGATATAGAAACTTGGCCTGGTGGCGAACGGAACAATGAACCCGATGTCACCATGCAGGAACTGAATGGACGGTGGAAAGCTATGTTGGAGATCTCCACTCAGATTGAGCCCTTGGAACTTAGGAAAAAGTTCTTGGAGTTGGTGAACAGTGAGCACGAGGTAAAGGATCAGGCAAGTACCTTTAACTTGGATTGGTTGACCACGCAGATCCTTGAATCGACCTAGTATACACGGCTTTTGTACGAGAAAAAGAAAAGCGACGACAAGGCAAGTCCTACGAAGCCCCCACAATACGTTGCGTGTGCGGTCTGATTCCAATCCCCTGCACAGGCGCTCATCGAGTCCGCAATATTGAAGCGAGAGGTGAGGGTGCCGGAGAACTGGATGGTCTCATCCAGCACACCCACCATCGCACGCTGACATACAAATAGATCAGCAAGCTCAGGGAGGACTTTGAAGGGGCCCAACACCAGATTGCCGGCCTTCAGCAGCAGCTTCGTGAGGGAAGGAGGGTGGCCCGTTCCACGGACGCAACCCCGACCATTGTGCCACGGAAACGGCCACGGATTGAATATTACTCCGACGAAGATGAGGATCCCGACGACCCCCCCTGTAAGGCTAGAGCCAATTCGAGCCATTTCTCGCGTGAAAAAATCGGAAGTATACTGGGGGGCATCGACCGGGGATGGGGGACAACCAAGTATGTGTCCGTTATCACCTCATGCACCTCCCAGTTTGACGGGAGTTCAATGAAAGGGGCCGTTCTGGGACCAAATACGCACACCACGCTTTGTTTAATGGAGACCACTTTTTTGGTCAGAGCCCCTCTCGAGAGCAGGATGTGGCCAAAGTGGTGTTTGGAATTGGCCAGATGGATAACGGTCTTATCTCCCGGGCCTTCGAGTTCCCACTCTTTTTTTCCAGACCCGACGCTGGAAACAAGAATCGCACACATTTCACGTACTTGGGGAACTACACTGCCGTGAAGTTGGATCCGGTTGCCTGGGAGAGGTTGTCGACGGAGGTGCGCTCTTTCCTCCCAAGCCGAGTTTAGGCTTACATTGAATTGTTCAACCAGGTGCAGGAATACGTTGTACAGGCTGTTTGTGCTAATGGTCTGTCAACGACATGCAGCCTCCAGAATATCGAGAAAAACACACCACATTCAGCTATTCGTTATCAGTTTGAATGTGGTACCCACAATGTCCCCTGCTGTAAGCTAGAGTTTCGGTATTTCGATGAGGACCTGAATGCGGACATCAAAAATTCTCGTGGACGAAGGAGATGATTTTTTGGACCAGGTCCCGATATTCCCATTTGCGTAGCTTATCTTGATTCTTTCTTGTTGGAAGCCCCTCGCAAATATCTTGTACCCATATTGTCCTGTATACTTTGTCGTACTTGAACAATCTTGAGCTTGATCAGAGATAGTTCCTCATGCCTCTCTTCGATCACGACCATCATGTCGGCAGAAGGGCTGACTAGGACTGATTACGAGGGTAAGGAAAATCAAATCCACGTTACAAATCTCGAGGTACCACAGATTTTTTATCTTCACCGTGTGCGGCTGACATCTCGCAGGAAGCTGAGCGGCTGAAACAAGAGGGGAATGCTCACTTCCGTTCCAAAGCTTGGGAGGAGGCTCTCGCCCATTATAAGAGCGCACTTGGTCACCTTCCGAAGCGTAATCGTGAACCTACGCGAGAGCCTGTTGAGCTACCGGAACCATCAGACCCGGGGGTGGAGATAACGCCCGAAGTGCTGCCCGCCACACCCATTCAGTCGAATAATGGGGAGTCGCCTGAGGTCATCAAGACGAGAGCTGCCCTCAACGCAAATGTGGGAGCGTGTCACATGCAGCTTGTGGGTAAACTCTTATACGTTGCTGTTTCTCGCTTACATCCCACCCGTTGTAGAGAGAATACAAATCAGTCGTCGAAGCATGCACGGAAGGTAGTATTTTAGAACCACCCCACCCTTGACTAACGAGGCTAATGGATCCTCCCATAGCGCTGGCGGACGATCCGCATTATATCAAAGCACTGCAACGACGTGTTTCTGCAAACGAGATCATCGCATCGTGGTCTGCGCTTACCAGTGCTCAAGAAGGTACAGCAAAGAACCCGAAGCTACGTTCCCCATGCTTACAAGGTCCACAGATTATCGCACGTTGCTCAGCCTCTTACCGGAGTCGTCTACACAACGGTCTGAAATAAATCGGACGCTAAGGAGTCTGGGGCCCCGGATAGAGGATCAAAGGAAGGAAGAGATGGGCGAGATGATGGGCAAATTGAAGGAACTCGGAAACACCTTCTTAGGTCTGCCTCACAACGAAAATCCTTGGGATGGGATCTGACGAAAGTCCGCAGGTAACTTTGGTCTCTCCACAGACAATTTCAATTTCGAACCGAACGGACAAGGAGGATACTCCGTCAATTTCTCAAGGTGATCGTTGCTCTTGGGCGTTTCCTCGGATCCTTGTATTTTCGAAGCGCGACGGCGGCATTGGCCTATATTTGTGGAATAGAACCGACACTTGCCAATCTCAGTTAGTAGCTGGTCACCCGACGCAACTGAAAGTGGCGTAGAAATCCCCCGTCGTGGTATCATCTGGTATCATGGGATTCAGGAAATGTATGTAGACGGACTCCGGAATACCGCAGCGTTCCGCAACGGCCAGATCTGGTTTGAGCGGTTTGCAACGGAATGAGATCGAGATAGAAGGAGGCGCATACCTTAGCGACGATCCGCCCCTTCATTAGTGCTATGGGGACGGGGCCGTAGTATCGCGAGTCTCTGGACCAAGCGGCGTTGTCGCCGCTCACCCAAAAGTGCCCCGCCGGTACAATTACATGCTCCGTGGAGGGTGCCTTCTCACCGGTAGGGTCCACACAGATTGTGTCGCCTGGGAGACCCAGTATCCGCTTGCAAACGACCCTTTGAGGGTCAAGCGGTGAAATATATGTTACGATATCCCCTCTCGATAAACGTCCTGGAAATAGTCGACACACGAGTTTGTTGGTTAAAACAATCTCGCCTTCAGCAGAGATTGTTGGGAGCATCGATGGACCTGAAGGCTGGGAATGGTGACGGATAAACGCGTGAACATCGTGACAGGACGCGTTTCGGCTCACGAATTCGATTGCGGCGACATATTCTGCGAAAAAGTGGATGGCGAAGCCAAAGTTTGCGAGCTGGAGACTTTTAGCACGAACTCTTGGCAACCTGAGAGCGGTAGTGGATGCGCACTTTGAACGTGGTCAGAGTGTACCGGCGAGCATGGCGAAAGAGAATGTTCCTCCAAGCCATGTCGCGGGTATCGGCCGATCATTTGTTGGCCACTCCCATGTCCTCTTTCAAGAGAAAGACAGGGATCAAGACTGAGGTGCCTGTTGGGACACGCCCCTCTCCATCTTCACCATCAACGTTCCTTACATCAACTGGAATCCCTTCTCTCGATGATATCCTGGGTGGTGGTCTTCCACTTTCGTGTTCTGCCCTGACGCTGGCTCCGGACTTACACTCCGCATATGGTGACCTCGTTCACAACTACTTCCTCGCTCAGGGACTCGCCGTTGGTCACAATATCGTCTTGGTCGGTGAGGATCCGCTTCGGGTGTTCGACGAATGCATGTGGACCCCTGCCTCCTTCGTTGCGGAGCAGGACAGGAAGGAGCTCGAAGCTGACCAACACGAAGAAAAAATCAAGATCGCATGGAGGTATGAGACCATGAAGCAGTTTCAAACTACAGTAGAGTCTAATCAGTACGTCATCTCTCAGTCCTGGCCTGCGGGCTTCGTCCATCTAAGACCTGCCGATGACTAGAATATCTGAGGATGAATACTGTCGGACCTTTGATCTCACATGCCGCGTGCCTCGACAACTCGTGGATCAAGCATTGGAATCAGGGCAATTGAGCTCGATTGATCTGGTCGACGGCTTCGGGTCGGAACGGACACAGGTCCAATTGATAGCGGGAAAAATTGCTGCTATTTTTCAGGCGTCGCGTCAACCTACGAGGGTCTGTGTTTCATCTCTAGGATCGTCGTCATGGGGCGACTTGGGTCCGCAGGTATGTCACCCGTTGTCACTTTTGTGTGCACGGATGAATTTTTAGCCTAACGATCGTGAAAGGATGTTTTTTTCCTCCTTGTTACACTTAGGGGGCTTCTACGAAAGTACCCCCTCAGTTGTGCAATGGTCTGCTTGTCGCCATCAGTTGCGACAGACTCTTGGGGAGGTCCGGGATGGACGCAAAAGCTAAGCTGGGCGGTCGACGCCTGCATCACGATGAAAGCCTTCACAGGTGAGGTAATAATCAGGAGAACTGAACAAATTGGTTGATGCGGAACCATCGAATCAGCGAACCCATCATTACTGGCGATTTTCCCTACACACCATGGACTGGTGCAGATTTCCGCTCTCCCCGCTCCTCACACCGTACTAGCCCCCAGCGATAAACTCTCGACCCTGCGGGGGCTTTTGTCGTCCCCGTCAGGAGCTGGAGGGGGAGAGAACAATCTTGCATTCAAGTGTATGCGGAAGCGGATGATATTCGAAACATTACACCTCGATCTGGAAGGTGGAGTAGGCGAGAGACGAACTACGCCAGGACCAAGCAACTGGGTGAATGCGACCGATGACGCCGGTCAAAAGGGGAGAGACAAGGGGGAGGCGGTAGTCAAAATTGATCTAGATGACGAAGGGCCTGGGTCGGTTGTAATTGCGGCGAGGAAAAAGAAAAAGGCTGTCGGATTTGTTTCGGAGAGGCGAGACATTTCATACGAATTTTGATACAACAAGTGTGTTTGTGCATATAAGTACAGGGGGGTCGCGTAGGGTATTTTAGAGACGGGGTAAGTGATCCAGACCCTCCATGACTGTTGGTTACTGGTCCCATCAAAGCACCCGTTTGCCACGCGAGCCACCACCCTCCTTCAAAGCATCCGACTCCAAGGCTGCCAGCTTCCAGCAAGCGGAGGGCTGTTCCATCTCGCAGGCATCCCAGCAGACGACGCCAGCGTATTCCAACCAGGTGAGCGTTTTTCCATCTACGATCCTCCAAACACCCTCGTGGTCACCGTAAACATCTCGAGTGCCCACCGACCTCGAGTCGACATGTTTCCTTCTCCAAAGTCTTGGCGACCATTACCCGCTCTTCAGCCTCGAGTATCCGAGGGCCGTGTCGAACAAATATCTGATTCTGCAAGTCTGATTCCAGATAGTTAATATCTCGGGGATATACCAGTCCACTGCGTCTTCACCCTTCAGACAACGATTCTCCCTCAATCGTTTGTCTGCTCCCTTCTGTTCAGTCCGCAAATCTCCCGAGTTTTCCGACGCAATGTGGCCTCAAGATCAACAGCGGCAACCCTCGACGGTGCCGTTTCTTCATGCTCAAGACCCGCTGTTACCCACATCCGAATACACAATAGACTCTCCAAACTCACCCATGCTCTCTTCTCCATCTACCATCCATCCATCCCCCGTCTTCCCTCGAAAGGCCTCCGATCGTGATTTTTCCTCGGCCACCGGTCCCGGTCACCACTTTCTCCGCCCACCTCCATCACCCTCAATTCCCCCCGACTCACCTCAATTTACCGAACCGTACGCATACCGTGCCCCTCACCAACATCTTGTCCCTCCACCGCTCTCCTCTGCCGACTCCTCCTCAGCGTCCACACGCTCCTCCGCATATACCAATTTCGGAAGTGGCGTCACCTCTCTTGATTACAGCCATGTGGTTGTGGCCAATGGAGAGGATGACCCATCCGTCGGGGTCGGTATTACTTCGGACGAGGTTGTTCAATTGCTTGGTCAGCACTCATCGTCTTCGGCACGGACCCCTGTGGATGCACCTACCAGGTGGTCTCAATTGCATAGCGGGCCTAGATCGAGGTCTTCTTCGGTTGCTGATAGCAGAGTGAACAGTCTTGCATTGAGTTCCAGCAGCAAGCCGGGAAGTGATGGAGAGTGGCGCGTGTTGGGTGAAAGGGAGGAGATTGGGTTGACGAGTGAATCAGAAACCGATGATGACGCCTGCCTTGATCTGGAAGATGAAGATGGAGATGAAGAGGAGCAACCGACTAGCGCAATGGTTATCGCGGAAGAAGGTCGCGGGGTGATTGTGAGAGGTGAAGGTGGATCGATCCACAACATCCAGGCCCCGCTGGGTTAGTCCCACCTTTCTCACACATGTGTACTCACCACTCAGCCCCTTGCCCAGGCACAACGCACCTGTTGATTGCGTCTTCGTCAACGCCAAACGCTGTTCCCTCGTTCCTCGCGAACACGATTCCACAGATTTGCGAGACCCTCTTGGCGTTAGACGTTTCTGCGAATTTCCTCGGTGCTCTTTCCCCCGCTCTTTCCATGTGTCACAACCTGGAAGAGCTCAACATCGCCTCTAATCCCCTCCGAGTGCTGCCTTCGTTCCTGTCTAATCTCACTTCCCTTCGAGTCCTTATTGCGGATGCCACCGGGATCCACACCCTTCCCGACTCTCTCACCTCCCTAGACAAGCTACACACCCTTAGCGTCCGGAGGAATAAGTTGCACTCCCTTCCGGGTTGGTTCTGCCTTTTGTCGTCGTTGGAGACGTTACTCGTGGATGGAAACCCCTTCCAGGGACCATGGAAGGCATTGGTGGAGCCATTGCTAACTAAGGTTATCCCGAACTCCCCATTATACCCACCATCAACCCCAGGGTTTTCCTCGACAGCGGGGAGCACCGTCTCGGCTGACACTGACACTGACACAGAAGACTTGGAACAATCACCCAACGTTGGCTCGAACTCCGTCCCGCCTGAGGATGAAGATCACACTATGACTCCCGCGAGAGCACAGCTTGAAAGAGCAACCACCTCTCCTTACCCACTTGACTCCAAAGGCTCAGGTAGTGGGTTAACTCGAAACCGGACCACGCCCAACCGAGCCTACTACGAGAAGAGTCGAAGCCCCGCGAATAGTCCGAACCTCGATGGTCTCCAGTCGGCAGCATCTGATAAGAGTCGTCTCGGGGAACGAGAAGTTCGGCGGATGAAAAGTGCGACTGAGTTGCGAGAGACCAAGTCTCAAGGACCTTCCCCATCCCGACCCACATATACCCATTATGCGACCTCCTTGTCCAGCTCGAACCTTCTGATGACGACCTCTTCGCAGACGTTAGCCCCGTCGCCTCCCCTGGAAACGAAGGCTCCTCCGAAGCGTTTCGCCAGTTTAGGTGTCACCGGCAGCCCTACCCGCACCCCCGCGAACAGGTCCCGCCCTCCGCTTAGTAATACTGGTTGGGATACCGTTTTCGAAGAAGAGCAGCATCCATCTGGACCATCTTCCTCCACCTCTTCCACTTTTGCCTCTTCCTCTACCCCACCCACTCCACCCCAACGCAAATCTCTCATCAAGCCTCGGCCACCTTCTTCGCCAGGGGACGAGTTCGAGCGGCGTCTCAAGAAGGACGAGAAGGATAGGTCGAGTCGATGGGGATTTTTGAAGAAGATGTCGATGGGTAAGATCAAACCCGATCATCCCCCCAAGCAGGAACCCCCGCAGCTACCCCCCAACTCACACACCCAGTCCTTGGGGCGATCGCTGGCCAACCGTACTACTGGCCCACCTTCGATCAATGTACTCATACCCAGCACGTCGATGCTTGACTCTCCCCCAAGAAACTTCTCCGCTCCCCAGATTCTCCAAAGGAAGGCATCGTCAGATGTTTTGTCGAACTTCCCCGCAGATTCACTCAAGCGTGTGCAATCCACTGATGCCTTGAAGGGGTTGCCTCCGATCCATTCAAGCACAAACCCTCCGAGTAATTCGCTCATACCCCCGCCCACTGGACCAACGCCTCGCGCAACCAAACGTAGGAGCTTCCTCCCAATCAATTTGTCTTTGCAAGATTTGAATGTCTCTCCTGGGACCAACTCCACGTTCTCCGAGGAGGATCCACCTGATTCGAGCGCCACTCCAAGTCCCCGACCATCGACAGCGGAAGTTGCTGAATCCTTCCAACGACGAGAAGAAGACCGCGCCCGCGAGTTTTACACTCGAGCTCTGCGATCTGTCATGGCCTACCTCCGAGATATGCACGATTTAAGCCAGTCCCAACTTAAT
>Ga0307514_10003115_pt1 | contig 16317 bp, 9 predicted proteins | sample 16_EM_MG_FD_203088 | JGI IMG/M metagenome (GOLD analysis project Ga0307514, IMG submission 203088) | Populus trichocarpa ectomycorrhiza microbial communities from riparian zone in the Pacific Northwest, United States - 16_EM | ecosystem: Host-associated > Plants > Roots > Unclassified | place...
CTCATCTAGCAGAGGGTAGGATACAAGTTTCTGCTGGGAAGCACCGTCTCGGACATTAGGATTTGTTTGAGACGTACCGCGCCGCCCTCGGGCCTTAGTCTAGGGGATTGGAGGGTTGGATCGGGTTTTTCTGTTTCTGTTTCTTTTCCGTGGCGGTGTGCGTGGAGAGGCGAGGCCATTGGCAGTCGGAGGAGGAGGTAGGGTTGTATTCCTGGCCTCGCTCAACCTACCCCATCCCGCACCACACCACAAGACTCTCTAGGAACACTTCTACCCTGTCGCGCCCTGACGCCGAAACCTCTTCTCACCCCAAAAAGAACATCCATGTAGTTGAAGACATGCTTGCCAGGAAGGAGGCACCGGAGCGAGAAAGGGGATGGGGAGCAGGGAAATGAGTAAAAATGGAGGCGCTTGAGGGTCAGAGAGTAATAAAGCAGGGAATATGGGTTACGGTGGAGAGTGGAGCTGTAATTCCCCTAGGACTTTCGCAGGCTCAGACTGGGGGTGCCAGAGTTTTGCGGCGGAGGTAGCTGTGTGTGGTGATGGTGGCAGTGGTGGTGCTCGGCTCATCCGCATCCCAGGTATATCGTCTTATCCCGTTACCAGAATCACCACTGGATGACCCTCGGTGGCGAATATTCATGGAGCCTGGCTTTTGCTCAGTCTACCACCATCACCACCATAAGCCAGCGCAGCACTTCCCCAGGAAAAGCTTCTGCTCTTCCAACCCCCCATGGTAGAATAGGTAACCCTGCAGTGTGGGGCGCCGAGGGATGTCGAGGGATGTCGAGGGATGTCATGGGATACCGAGGGATATCGTGGAAAAAATGGAAAATGTGGGGAAGTGACAAGGATGACAAGGGCCTGGCATGGGGCGCTGGTGTTTATACAGTGTTGTTTCCTTTTCCCTTTAATTTTTTATCAGCAACTATATCTCCCACCATCATATACCGACCGCACTGTTAAAGTGAGACGCCCCTTCATAATAATCTTCCACCCCACACCACTCAGGACTGCCCCATCCGTAGGTATCCCCCGCATCAACCCCTCTCTCACCCTTCTCATGCTTCTCATCCTGCTTGCTCACCACCCCCCACAAGAGGTCCGTACTCTCCACTATCGCATGCATCTCCTCCGGTGACAACCCACAGCACTATATAGAGGGTACCCCCGCGGATCGTACCTAACTAGGATGGCTAGCGCCCATAACTTGGGGAGGAGATGCTGCTGGAGGGCGCTGATGGTTCAAAGGACATTGCCATGAGGAAGAAGGCTATAGATTGAGTTTAACGAATATTCACCCGAATATTCTGCTAGGTTATGAAGCCGCACTGTTGCAACTTCCGACTGATTATATGTATTCCAAGTTAAATTTGAACAGTACAAGGCGGTTTGAACGGTTTTAAGTTTGAGTACCGCTTTTTGAAACTTAATATTTGGTCATTTTGCTGACCAGCGAGCTGGCTAGGTGTGGCTGGTGGCTGGCGAGCTATGTAAGCAGTTGAGGCGAGGCTCAGCCTCTCAGGTCTCGGAAATCTGCTTGGCAATCTAGCCTCCTTCGTCGGCAACCAGACTTGTTGAAATATCACAAATCCTAGTTACAACTATACGGTACCCTTTGCTTTATAGCATGGAATTTGGGCACCCTTGCTTTCGGGATATTCCATTCTTCATGTTATAGCTACATATTGACTGTACCAGATCATGTATATATACTGTTCAGAATATTTATTTAACTTTCAATAGATATAGTCAGTCGGAGGCTGTAGCAGAAACCTAGCAGAGTATTTGGGTAAATATACAATCTATAGCCTCCTTCCTCATGGAACTGTCCTCTGTGTAAGAATTACAAGCTATGGGTAGGCTGAATTGTGGAGGTTGCGCGTATAGCGGAGACGAGACTTTATTGAGAGAAGAATAATAGCGTATAGAATACGCGGAAGACTTGACTTGCTAATACTGAAAATGCTCCGAATAAACTAAATACATGTTGCAGGATCCCGCTGCTTATATGCTCATTGTTTTTCACCAAAGACTTTCCTATTACAGATATTCACCGCTTGGTTTCCCTATTTGGCTACCTTCCTAATACCACCGTTCATATTCCAGTTCGGGCTCCCTGTGTCAACGCTAGCTTATTCATCGGCCGAGAGGAATTCCAACACTCTGAGCCGTCAGCGCCCTCCAGCAGCATCTCCTGCCAAAGCTATGGGGGCTAGCCATCCTAGTCAGGTACGATCCGCGGCGGTACCCTCTATAGATGCTGTGGGTGATCACCAGAGGAGAAGCATACGATGGTGGGGAGTATGGACCTCTCACGGAGCGCGGGGGGCAAGCAGGATGAGAGGCATGGAAAGAGTGGGAGAGAAGGTGATGTGGGGGATACCTCCGGGTGGGGCAGCGGTGTGGGGTGAAAGATTATTATGAAGGAGCATCTCACTTTAGCTGTGCGGTCGGTATATGAAGGTGAGAGATATATTCGCTGATGCGAAATTAAAGGGAAAAAGAAATCCAAACACCAGCGCCCTATGCTGGGCCCCACGCTCATACACGCTCCACTCTCCACCGCAACCCATACTCCTTGTTTTATTACCTTCTCTAACCCACAAGTGCCCTCATTTTGACTCACTTTCCTGCTCCATATCCGGTTTCTCTTCCGGTGCCTCCCTACTGGCAAGTATGTCTTCAACTACACGGATGTTCGTTTTGATGTGAGAAGAGGTTTCGGTGTTAGGGCGCGACAGGGTATATAGTAGTGTTCCTAGAGAGTCTGGTTCGGGATAGGGGCGGGTTGAGCGAGGCCAGGAATACAACCCTATCTTCTCCTCCGAATGCCAACACGCCTCTCCACGGGAAAAGAAACAAAAAAGAAAAACCCGAATTGTCCGAGATGGTGTTTTCCCAGCAAAAACTTGCATCTCACCCTTTGCCAGATTAGCAAAATCAAAACCAACCTTGGAGCAAATATTCTCCCGCCTATCCCTGCCAGAAATCTATTCGCAAGTACCTACACCCACGCATGCCTTCTCCCCCGCGATTGCAATTATTGTATCCCTAAGGACTAGTAACTAGTTGGCAATAGGCTATTCCTGTACAGAGAAAATTCGGAAGCTCACAAAAACAGAAACACACAATCCTGGAAAAGGCAGACAGAACTCTGTTCTCCCGCAGACACAGGAATTACGTTTGGTCTCATTGCCCTCAAACTCCGTGCGTTGTTGATTTAGTTGCGAGGGCTCTTTGGTGGCTCTGAGCCTGTTCGGTTTGCACCGCGCTTTGGTAAAGGTTGGCGAGGCTCCGGAATATATTTTGTGTGCGTGGGTGGTCTATCCCGAATGCCTTCTCCCTCCCAGCCAGTGCTCTCTCATACCACTCCAGCGCTTTCTCATACTGCCCTTGCTTGCGGAATACTGATGCCATATTATGGACTGTAGTGAGAGTATGTGGATGGTCTACCCCTAATGCCTTCTCCCTTCCAGTCAATGCTCGCCCATACCACTCCTGCGCTTTCTCATACTGTCCTTGCTTGTCGAATATGGATGCCATATTATGGACTGTATTGAGAGTATCTGGATGGTCTACCCCAAGTGCCTTCTCATACCCAGCCAATGCTCGCTCATACCACTCCAGCGCTTTCTCACACTGTCCTTGCTTGTTGAATATGAATGCCATATTATGGACTGTAGTGAGAGTATCTGGATGGTCTACCCCAAGGGCCTTCTCATACCCAGCCAATGCTCGCTCATACGACTCCAGCGCTTTCGCATCCTGTCCTTGCTTGTCGAATATGAATGCCCTATTATAGACTGTAGTGAGAGTATGTGGATGGTCTACCCCAAGTGCCTTCCCACACCGAGCCAATGCTCGCTCATACCACTCCAGCGCTTTCGCATACTGTCCTTGCTTGTCGAATATGAATGCCATATTATAGACTGTAGTGAGAGTATGTGGATGGTCTACCCCAAGTGCCTTCTCACACCGAGCCAATGCTCGCTCAAACCACTCTAGAGCTTTCTCATGCTGTCCTTGGTTGCCGAATATGAATGCCATATTATGGACTGTAGTGAGAGTATGTGGATGGTCTACCCCAAGTACCTTCTCCCTTCCAGCCAGTGCTCGCTCATTCCATTCCAGCGCTTTCTCATACTGTCCTTGCTTGCCGAATACGGATGCCATATTATGGACTGTATTGAGAGTATCTGGATGGTCTACCCCAAGTGCCTTCTCATACCCAGCCAATGCTCGCTCATACCACTCCAGCGCTTTCTCATACTGTCCCTGCTTCTCGAATATGGATGCCATATTATGGACTGTAGTGAGAGTATCTGGATGGTCTACCCCCAATGCCTTCTCCATTCCAGCCAATGCTCGCTCATACCACTCCCGCGCTTTCGCATGCTGTCCTTGGTTTTCGAATAGGAATGCCATATTATGGACTGTAGAGAGAGTATCTGGATGGTCTACCCCCAATGCCTTCTCCTCTCCAGCCAATGCTCGCTCATACCACTCCAGCGCTTTCGCATACTGTCCTTGGTTTTCGAATGCTGATGCCATATTATGGACTGTAGAGAGAGTATCTGGATGGTCTACCCCAAATGCCTTCTCATACCCAGCCAATGCGCACTCATACAACTCCACTGCCCGCTTGTACTGCCCATGTCTGCGAAAGATATTGCCTAATGTACACGCCTTATGCCATATTTTGGTGGTACCTCGTACTAGATATTGTGATGGCATATGTTTCATCACTGCGTTGATATGTGGCATAACTTGTTGCTCAAATACCCAGTCCGCCGTGCTTTGCTCGTCGGACTTGCGCAACCCCGATGCAATTATTTCGAACGCCTGCCTAGCTTTTTTGGCTTGTTTTTTTGGCTCAGACTTTAGCCGAAGCCTAGCCCATGAATGGACTAAAGGATGGATACTGAAACTGTCATCTCTGCTGCCGCGCTTCAGTAGAGAGTATGAAAATAATGTCCTAACAGATTCATCTAATATATGATCTGTCCCAATATCATTAGTAATGTCTTCACAGATATCCTGATATGCGATCATACCATGTTTTTCCAGCTTTAGGCCACGCCGGAGAAGTTCTTCCGGGATGTCTTCATGGTCAAAAAACCCACAGACCAACAATAGCCCTGCTGCGTTGGGACTTTCTTTCTGGATTGCTGCAAATGATATCTCCGCTGTAGCAAACACTGATTTATCATGCTGCCTCGTAGTCCATCCCTGGCTGAGTAGATAGCCTGCCTTGGTTTGGTATTCCTTTAGATATCGGCTCAGTGAATACTGAGATGTATGAATATATGCTCCAGCCTGGCTCAAGGCAAGTGGGAGATATCCCAACTCTTGTGCTATATTACTGGCAGCAGTTTGTTCTAGATGTATATTATCAGTTTAGGTACTTATGATGAGAGACGTAATAGGGACCCATAGTGATAGGCTTACTTACTGAGGGGTGCCAGATCCTCAAATTTAAGAATTGAACTCGCACTAAGCAGCAATTGTATTGATTCCATATGGTGCATTTGCTGCACCTCCAACCCTCTTCGGCCTTGTCGTACACAATCACGCCGCCTGCTTGTAATTATTATCGTACCGTGATTGCATGATGGAACGTACTTCTCGATATCCACTAGGTCAGGGTTATCGAGGTTATCAAATACAAGTAGCCAATTTGTATTTCCGGGTGCCGAAAACCACTGCTTGACTGCGCGCACAACATGCTGCTCCTCGGGCTCTAATGTGACTGTAAAACATCCCGCTGGATCCAGTTTTCCCGCCATGCCTAACAACCGACCGATTTGTACATAGTCGTCGGAGATCTGTTCATGGTGCTGAACAAGGCGCTGCATTATCTGGGTGAATCCAAGTATAGTTGTCTGAACACTAGCCATATTGACAAAAAAGACTGAGGAGTAGTTCCGATACTGCTGGTAGACATACTTTAGTGCAAGTTGTGTCTTTCCCATACCTCCGGTGCCGTAGAGTATAATGATATTCTGACTATCTTTGCCTTTTTCTATCTCCTGCCTCAATTTCTCAAGGAGATATTCTCTTCCCACGAAGTCACAATTTTCTCCAACGTTCAGGGAAAAAGGAATATCAAATAAGAGTTTTAGTTTTGGATGTTGTTGAAATCGGTGGGGCTGAGCGAGATGTGCTAGGGTGGTTTCTGATGCCGGAAGCACTCGAAAAAGTCCATTGTTGAGGCTAGTTAAGTTTTTCAATAGCTCCTCTAGCTTTGCGTTGTCTGAAATAACCCAGCGGAGTTTGAGATAAACAGGTAAGGATTGCTGTACTCGGTTCATTGCCTGGGTCATGGACTTAATCTCGTCATCAAGCCCCGGAAGAATATTTTTGTCTGCCAGCACTTGAGGGTTCTCTAAAACATGTAGGTCATCATTGGTCAGACCGAGGGTTGATGTTTGGGTCCTACCCGTGCTTAGATCTGGGGATGTTGACCACAACATAAGCGGAATTAGTGCTGCCAATCGATCCCAAAATTGTGGCTTGTGTGTCTCCCCCTCATTTCCCCCCGAAAGCGACTCTTTCTTCACCACAATCCCATATCTCTCTTCCAGCTTCTCGGCATTGAAAAATATGGCAACTATTCTTGCCAAACTCGCAGTTGCATATCTGTGCCTGTAGTCTCCAGGCTGAAGCCGCTGCTGCTGATTGTAGTCACCTCCGAATCCCCAAGCCTCCTCCCATCTCTTCAGAAGAAGCCCCTGCGTGCGTAGCTCATGTAGAATTGCATCGTAGGTGGAGCCCACATCCCTCATATTATCAAAAATTTTGTAGCAGTCCATCGCGGCCTTAGTTAACTGTCCGGCAAGGCCGACAATCCCGATTGTAAGGCTGGCTGGCTCCATAATGTGTATTATCCGGAATACTAAGGGTATTCAATGTTAGGATACCAATTATAACTGTGTACATATTAAATAGAATAGCATACCTTGGGTGTGCGTATTGAACTTATATCGCAGGATATGTAGTGTTGTTTGCGTTGTTAACAACTTGAAGTGAAATGGCAGAAAGTTGTGTTGCTGTAATATATATACAGTTCCCCTTGTCGTTCAACCAATAGATTTTGGTGGTACTAGCTAGGTACTGTATATGCTGTACCTAAATGCGTCCATACATCCTGGACTCAGTACATGTATATAGGAGAGGCTAAATACAGGTACATTCGGCCATAACTTGTTGCAAGGTGAGGGGTATGTAAAAGTGTAGGTATTCTGGTTGGCACAACAGTAAAAGTGGCATTGCCCCACATACAATCCGCGTGTATCACTCTCTCTCCTAGTCGTCACTGTATGCAAAAACCTCCACATCCTCGTCTACCTGTTGTGTTTCTATTTTCGTATTGTTTCATCGCCATACGTGTTGTCGCACTACCTTTCCTGTCTCATATGTTCATGTCTGAGACACTCTAACGAACTGTAGAAATTGGAAAGTATGTAACACCCCATATATACTCGAATATAACGACCCCTATATTTAGGGGTCTTGCATGCAAATACAACGTTGAATGTCTCAGTACATGTGAACTACCACCAACCACGTGGTCCTGCCTGCGCCTTTGTTCGTGCTTGAGTTGTGGGCAGTTCTGCCATAGGTGGCCTTCGTAGTAATGCTCATGTTTTTTACAATAACTGCATTCATAAACGGGAGGTTGCACCACTTGATTTTGATGTTGGCGTGCCTTTCCTTGACGTCGACGTGCTCGCTTGTTTTGGGTCACAATGGGATGTTAGTTTCCAATTTCTACGGTACTTCTATTTCGAGTTATCTCACGAATTAGCAGTTCGATTATTTTCTTATATATACCTGTATATTTCCTTCTGTTAGATAAAAATAACGAGTACGCAGGTCTTCACACCGTCTCGTTCGTACATTACCATCTACGCACTCGACTCCCACCGTGCCCTAGCATTCATACAAGTCTGCACTTAGCATATACACCTACCACTCCGCTGTGCCTAACACAACTCTCATAGTTCGTTAAAGATCGTCGTGAATATCAACTACAGCAATTCCAACAAATCCCTGCCTACGTTGCCCCACTACAACAATAGCATCCAGATATTCATATCCACCTCAAATTCGATACAGCCACAAGCCACTCAAACACAGAAGCTATATTCCAGCGTATTCTTATTTATCCGAACGATCCTTTATCAGTTTATGGCAGTGAATGCTATCTTTTTGAAGGCCCTATTTGTTCAGACAGTATTGTTTGCTGTCGGAATTGATGCAAATGGTAAAAATTTACCATTGGCCTGGGAAAGTGAGAGTACAGTGAACTCGCGATATAAGAAATCCTCGATATCAGAATTTGTATGGGAAAATAAGAAATTCGGGTTATAGGTATTTCTTAAATATTGGCTTAAGTAGTAATACATATAAGAATGGAAGTTGCTTGTATCGCGAGTATGGTTGTCAGAAGCACTTGAGCTGCACATTTACCCCGCGTCGTGCGAATTGTTTCTCCACAATTCTGCATCCAAATCAGCTGAACCAGCAATCATTTTCCTTGCATTCGTGACATTGTACCACCACCAGAACCTCATACCGGTTAGAAGAAGAACTTGCATGCAATGCCCCTCGCACTGGCATACCTCACGGACGACCTGAGAAGGAGCACTATTGATGTGGTGAAGCTCGCCAGCATGCCCCAAGAACTCAAGAACACCTTTGCTCTACATGCGGTCAGCTTACCCCTTGGTAAGTAAAGCCTCACTATTGGTCCCTATTACGTCTCTTATCATAAATATCTAAACTGATAGTATACATCAAGAACAAACTGCTGCTAGAACTATAGCACAGGAGTTGGGATATCTCCCACTTGCCTTGAGTCAGGCTGGAGCATATATTCATGTATCTCAGTATTCACTGAGCCAATATTTAAAGGAATACCAAACCAAGGCGGCCTATCTACTGAGCCAGGGATGGACAGTGAGACAGCATGATAAATCAGTGTTTGCTACATGGGATATATTATTGGCGGCAATTCAGGAAGAAAGCCCAAAAGCAGCGGAGCTGTTGTTAGTCTGTGGGTTTTTTGACCATGAGGACATCCAGGAAGAACTTCTACGACGTTCCGTAGGGTGGGAAAAACATGTTATGCACATATTGGGATATTTGTGCAGACCTTACTAATAATCTTAGGATAGATCATACCTTGGAAGAGTCAATTAGGGTAGTGTTTACATATTCCCTACTGAAGCGAGGCAGCAGCGATGACAGCTTTAGTGTCAATCCTTTAGTCTATTCTTGGGCTACGCTTCGACTATAGCCCGAACCGTAAAAGGAAATCGAAAAAGCAACGGAGGCTTTCGAAATAATTGCATCAACGCTAAACAAGCCCGAGGAACAAAGCACGGCGGACTGGGTATTTGAGTAGCAAGTTATGCCATATATCAACGCAGTGATAAAACAGATACCATCACAATACCTAGCACTAGGTACCATCAAAACATGCGATGAGGCGTGTACATTAGGCAATACATTCAGCAGACATGGGCGGTACAAGCAGGCAGTGGAGTTGTATGAGCGAGCATTGGCTGGAAGGGAAAAGGCATTGGGGGTAGACCATCCAGATACTCTCAGTACAGTCCATAATATGGCATTCGTATTCGGCAAACAAGGACACGATGAGAAAGCGCTGGAGTGGTATGAGCGAGCATTGGTTGGAGAGGAGAAGGCGCTTGGGGTAGATCATCCAGATACTCTCACTACAGTTAATTGTATGGCATTAGTATTCGTGGTATGAGCGAGCATTGGCTGGAAGGGAGAAGGTACTGGGGGTATACCACCCACACACACAAAATACACTCCATTGCCTCATCAACCTTTACCACAGCGCGGGGCAAACCGAACAGCTACAGGCGCGTTCGTATGCGCCGAAGAGTCCTCGCAACTAATTAACAAAGCACGGAGTTTTGGGGCCAATGACACCAAATGTAATTGCCCTGTCTGCGGGGGAACAGAGTTCAGCAGGATTGTATGTTTGTTTTTTTCTGTGACCTCATGAATTTTCTCTGTATAATTACCAATTAGTTACTAGTCCTGATTGCAGTTGCGGGGGAGAGGGCACTCGGGGGGGGATGTAGCTATTTGTGGAGTAGATCTCTGGCGGGGATAGGCGGGAGAATATTTGCTCCAAGCTTGGTTTTGATTTTGCTAATCTGGCAGAGGGTGGGATGCAGGCTTTTGCTGCGAAACATGTTAACACCGTCTCGGACATTAGGGTTTGTTTGAGATGGCGCTCGTCTGTGGAACCGCGCCGCCCTCGGGCCTTAGTCTAGGGGATTGGGGGGTTAGATCGGGTTTTTCTTTTTCTGTTTCTTTTCCGTGGCGAGGTGCGTTGACAGTTGGAGGAGGAGATAGGGTTGTATTCCTGGTCTCACCTCCATCCCGAAAAGCCTCTCTAGCTAGGAACACTACTACCCTGTCGCGTCTAGCGCCGAAACCTCTTCTCACCCCAAACAAAACATCCGTTTAGTTGAAGACATGCTTGCCAGTAGGGAGGTACCGGGAGAGAAAGGGGATGGGGAGCAGGAAAATGAGTAAAAATGGGGGTGCTTGAGAGTTAGAGGCTAAGAAAGCAGGGAGTATCGGTTGCGGTGGAGAGTGGAGCTGGAGCAAAAATGGGGTGTACAAGGTGAAATGTGCACGGGTGAGGAGGAATTCCCCTAGGGTTTTCGCAGGCTCGGACTGGGGGTGTCATAGTTTTGCGGCGGAGGTGTTCTGCCCCAGGAAAAGCTTTCTATTCCACCCCCATGTTGGAATAGGTAACTGTAAGAATACAAGCTATGAGTAGGTGCAGAATTGTAGCGGAGGGCTTATGCAGCAAAGAGAAGACTTGGTAGATGCGAGAGCTTTATCGTAGCAAACTACTCGAGAGACTTGAATACTAGCTGAATGCTCTCGGAACCGTGAAGATTAAAGGGAAAAAACGAACTCTAGATTCAGGAAACCAGCGCTTATATCCTTCTCCCGTTAACAAAACAGCCACTTTGGCTTTTAGTCCCTAGTTCATATCGCGGGATCCGATCCCTCATGGTGTGAGCTTATCTAAAGTTGCTGTCTATATAGAGTGGTTACAGCTGTATCACCTGATATGTACCCCACTTAATGCCAAGCACATTTCAGGGAATGGAGCATAGGTTATACGGTACTCCGTATAGGCAGCGTTTCGGCTATGCGTCGTCCGTCCAACGAAGGAACGCTTCAACGTAGTAGAGGTTGCGAGCGGTGAATTTTAGGAGGTTTAGAAATTACAATGCGCTCACTGTATGAGATGCGAATGCGAGTGTGAATGAGTTGATCAAATTGTTCTATCGATACCACCACTTGTAGGTACCAGTACCGTATGATTGTAACTCTATAGGATAGAAGCATAAGTACAAGTCTGGTTACCCACCAACGAAGGAGGCTAGATTGCCAAGCAGATAACCTAGTGAGCCTCGCCTAAACTGCCGTACCTCACCAGCCACCAGCCACACTCCGTAGCTAGCTATGTACCAAATATGGATGTCGATAAGTGGCGCGGTTGCAAAAAGCGGTGTTCTAACTTAAAACCGCACAAAACACCCGTTGTCCCTTGTACCATTCAAATTTAACTTTGAATACATGTAGTCAGTCGGAGGTTGTAGCAGAAACCTAGCAGAATATTTGGGTGAATATTCAATCAATAGCCTCCTTCCTCATGGAACGGTCCTCTGGACCGTCAGCGCCCTCCAGCAGCATCTCCCCCCAAAGCTATGGGCGCTAGCCATCCTAGTCAGGTACGATCCGCGGCGGTACCCTCTATATGATGCTGTGGGTGATCACCGGAGGAGGAGTATACGATGGTGGGGAGTATGGACCTCTCACGGAACGCGGTGAGCAAGCAGGATGAGAGGCATGGAAAGAGTGGGAGAGAAGGTGATGTGGGGGATACCTCCGGGTGGGGCAGTGGTGTGGGGTGAAAGATTATTATGAAGGGGCATCTCACTTTAGCTGTGCGGTTGGTATATGAAGGTGAGAGATATATTCGCTGATGAGAAATTAAAGGGAAAAGGAAATCCAAACACCAGCGCCCTATGCTGGGCCCCACGCTCATACACGCTCCACTCTGCACCGCAACCCATATATACGCATACTCCCTGTTTTATTACCTTCTCTAACCCTCAAGTGCCCCCATTTTGACTCACTTTCCTGCTCCATATCCCGTTTCTCTTCCGGTGCCTCCCTACTGGCAAGTATGTCTTCAAGGTTCGGGATAGGGGCGGGTTGAGCGAGGCCAGGAATACAACCCTATCTTCTCCGAATGCCAACACGCCTCTCCACGCACATCACCACGGAAAAGAAACAAAAAAGAAAAACCCGAATTGTCCGAGACGGTGTTTTCCCAGCAAAAACTTGCATCTCACCCTCTGCCAGATTAGCAAAATCAACAACCAACCTTGGAGCAAATATTCTCCCGCCTATCCCCGCCAGAAATCTATTCGCAAGTACCTACACCCACGCATGCCTTCTCCCCCACGATTGCAATTATCGTATCCCTAAGGACTAGTAACTAGTTGGCAATAGGCTATTCCTGTACAGAGAAAATTCGGAAGCTCACAAAAACAAAAACACACGATCCTGGAAAAGGCAGACAGAACTCTGTTCTCCCGCAGACACAGTAATTACGTTTGGTGTCATTGCCCTTCAAACTCCGTGCGTTGTTGATTTAGTTTTGAGGGCTCTTTGGTGGCTCTGAGCCTGTTCGGCTTTCCCCGCGGGTAAAGGTTGGCGAGCCTACGGAATGTCTTTTGTGTGCTTGGGTGGTCTATCCCGAATGCCTTCTCCCTCCCAGCCAGTGCTCGGTCATACCACTCCAGGGCTTTCTCATACTGTCCTTGCTTGCGGAGTGATGATGCCATATTATGGATTGTACTGAGAGTATGTGGATGGTCTACCCCAAGTGCCTTCTCATACCCAGCCAATGCTCGCTCATACCACTCCAGCGCTTTCTCATGCTGTCCTTGCTTGTCGAATATGAATGCCATATTATAGACTGTAGTGAGAGTATGTGGATGGTCTACCCCAAGTGCCTTCTCATACCCAGCCAATGCTCGCTCATACCACTCCAGCGCTTTCTCATACTGTCCTTGCTTGTTGAATATAAATGCCATATTATGGACTGTAGTGAGAGTATCTGGATGGCCTGCCCCAAGTGCCTTCTCATACCCAGCCAATACTCGCTCATACCACTCCAGCGCTTTCTCATACTGTCCTTGCTGGTTAAATATGAATGCCATATTATGGACTGTAGTGAGAGTATCTGGATGGTCTACCCCAAGTGCCTTTTCCCTTCCAGCCAATGCTCGGTCATACCACTCCAGAGCTTTCTCATGCTGTCCTTGCTTGTCGAATACTGATGCCATATTATGGACTGTATTGAGAGTATCTGGATGGTTTACCCCAAGTGCCTTCTCATACCCAGCCAATGCGCACTCATACAACTCCACTGCCTGCTTGTACCGCCCATGTCTGCAAAATATATCGCCTAATGTACACGCCTCATCACATATTTTAGTGGTACCCAGTTCAAGGTATTGTGATGGTATATGTTTTAGCACTGCGTTGATATGTGGCATAACTTGCTGCTCAAATACCCAGTTCGTCGTGCTTCGCTCCTCGGACTTACGCAACCCCGATGCAATTATTTCGAACGCCTGCCGAGCTTTTTTGGCTTGCTGTTGCGGCTCAGACTTTAGTCGAAGCCTAGCCCAAGAATGGACCAAAGGATGGATACTGAAGCTGTCATCTCTGCTGCTTCCCTTCAGTAGAGAGTATGAAAATAATGTCCTAACAGATTCATCTAATATATGACCTATCCCAAGATCATTAGTAATGTCTTCACAACTATCCTGATATGCTGATCATACCATGTTTTTTCAGCTTTAGGCCACGCCGGAGAAGTTCTTCCGGGATGTCTTCATGGTCAAAAAATCCACAGATCAACAAGAGCTCTGCTGCCTTTGGACTCTCTTCCTGGATTGCCGCAAATGATATCTCCCCTGTAGCAAACACTGATTTATCATGCTGCCTCGTAGTCCATCCCTGGCTGAGTAGATAGCCCGCCTTGGTTTGGTATTCCTTTAGATATCGGCTTAGCGAATGCTGAGATATATGAATATATGCTCCAGCCTGGCTCAAGGCAAGTGGGAGAAATCCCAACTCTTGTACTATAGTACTGGCAGCAGTTTGTTCTAGATGTATATTATCAGTTTAGGTATTTATGGTGAGAGAGGTAATAGGAACCCACAGTGATAGGCTTACTTACCGAGGGGTGCCAGATCCTCAAACTTAGAAATTGAACACGCACAAAGCAGCAATTGTATCGATTCCATATGGTGCATTTGCTGCACCTCCAACCCTCTTCGGCCTTGTCGTACACAATCACGCTGCCTGCTTGTAATTATTACCGTACCGTGATTGCATGATGGAACGTACTTCTCGATATCAACTAGGTCAGGGTCATCGAGGTTATCAAATACAAGTAGCCAGTTTGTATTTCCAGGTGCTGAAAACCATTCCTGAACTGCGCGCACAACATGCTGCTCCTCGGGCTCTGATGTGAGTGTAAAGCATCCTTCTGGATCCAGTTTTCCCGCCATGCCTAACAACCGACCGATTTGTACATAGTCGTCGGTGATCTGTCTATGGCGCTGAACAAGGTGCTGCATTATCTGGGTGAATCCAAGTATAGTCGTCTGAACACTAGCTGTATTGACAAAAAAGACTGAGGAGTAGTTCCGATACTGCTGGTAGACATACTTTAGTGCAAGTTGTGTCTTTCCCATACCTCCGGTACCGTAGAGTACAATGATATTCTGGCTATCTTTTCCTTTTTCTATCTCCTGCTCTAATTCCGCAAGGAGATATTCTCTTCCCACGAAGTCAAAATTTTCTCCAACGTGCCGGGAAAAAGGAATATCAAATAAGAGTGTTGGTTTTGAATGTTGTTGAAATCGGTGAGGGTGAGCTGGATGTGCTAGGGTGCTTTCTGATGCCGGGAGCACTCGAAAAAGTCCATTGTTGAGGCTAGTCAAGTTTGTCAAAAGCTCCTCTAGCTTTGCGTTGTCTGAAATTACCCGGCGGAGTTTGAGATAAACAGGTAGGGATTGCTGTACTCGGTTTATTGCCTGGGTCATGAGCTTAATCTCGTCATCAAGCCCCGGGAGAATATTTTTGTCTGCCAGCACTTGAGGGTTCTCTAAAACATGTAGGTCATCGTTGGTCAGACCGAAGGTTGATGTTTGGGTCCTACTCGTGCTTGGGTCTGGGAACTTTGACCGCGGAATTGGTGCTGCCAATCGATCCCAAGATTGTGGCTCGCGTTTCTCCCCCTCATTTCCCTCAGAAAGCGGCTCTTTCTTCACCACAATCCCATATCTCCCTTGCAGCTTTTCGGCATTGAAAAATACGGCAACTATTCTTGCCAAACTCGCAGTTGCACATCTGTACCTGTAGTCTCCAGGCTGAAGCCGCTGCTGCTGATTGTAGTCACCTCCGAATCCCCAAGCCTCCTCCCATCCCTTCAGCAGAAGCCCCTGCGTGCGTAGCCCATGTAGAATTGTGTCATAGGTGGAGCCCACATCCCTCATATTATCAAAAATTTTGTAGCAGTCCATTGCGGCCTTAGTTAACTGTCCGACAAGGCCGACAATCCCGATTGTGAGGCTAGCTGGCTCCATAATGCGTATTATCCGGAATACTAAGGGTATTCAATGTTAGGATACCAATTATAACTGTGTACATATTAAATAGAATGGCATACCTTGGGTGTGCGTATTGAACTTATATCGCAGGATATGTAGTATTGTTTACGCTGTTAACAACTTGGAGCGAAATGGCAGGAACTTGTGTTGCTGTAATATATATATGTACTGTACCTAAATGCGTGCATACATCCTAGACTCAGTACAAGGCTAAGCAACTTGTGGTATACAGGTACATACATGTCAGCCATAACTTGGTACAAGATGCGGGGTATGTAAAAGTGTAGTCTGGTTGACACAACAGTAAAAATGGCATTGCCCACATACAATCCGTGTGTATCACTCTCCCTCCTAGTCGTCGCTGTATGCAAAAACCCCCACATCCTTGTTGTGTTTCTATTTCCGTATTGTTTCATCGCCATACGTTTAATTACACGTATCATACCGTATACCGTATAGACTCAATTTATTCGGTAGCGCTATCACATACATCTGTGGTGTGCACATATATTTTGTATGGCAAACTCGGGTGGCTTCTGTACGCTCAAGCCTT
>Ga0307514_10003116_pt1 | contig 16314 bp, 21 predicted proteins | sample 16_EM_MG_FD_203088 | JGI IMG/M metagenome (GOLD analysis project Ga0307514, IMG submission 203088) | Populus trichocarpa ectomycorrhiza microbial communities from riparian zone in the Pacific Northwest, United States - 16_EM | ecosystem: Host-associated > Plants > Roots > Unclassified | place...
CCAGGTTCACCCCCATCATCGATGTGTGTTTGCTGGCCTTTCCACATAGGTAAGATCCACTTTTGCTTAGGATTAGTGTGGATAGGTCCAAGTACACAAGCGGGATTTGGCCGAAGTGCGGTAAGATTGCTTGGAAGGTTGGTTGATAGAGCCCTGGTGGGAGCCAGCAAGAGTGCGTCAGGCCAAATCCGCCACGTCAGGTGCATCCCATACAGCGCACCATTCCTCTACTCATTTGACTTCGGAGTGCCAGCAGTTCAAAATACAGACATCCCTCGTTCATGGTTCTCAATTAGCAGAAGCAGTTCTATTAACATATATATAGCTTGATATCACTCCATAGTTACTATGGCTTGCCCCCCGTAGCCAATGTGACTGTCGGTACTTCTGACCACTCGCCCCCCCCTCTTTAATGCCACAGGCGATATCATGATCAATATAGCTGCCAATATCACTGTTAATCAGCCTGAATGAGCCTACCGGTACCAGGGTAAATATGGCTACCGATATCACAGTGAATCAACCTCTCGATATCCGTGTGAATTAGCCTGCCGATATGAATGAGCCTGCCGATATCATCCTCCATATTGCTGCCAAATCACTGCCAATATCGCTAGCAACATTGCTGTCTCATATCGGTACAGCCCAGCTGGTCGTCAATGTCCCTTGTCATGTCGCTGTCTTCGTCACTAGCAATGTCAGTATGGATGGATATACAGCGGCATGGGGGTAGGTAGGACTCACCAGGAATATAAACAAAACGAGGTTGGAATCTGGCTGCGGGTGTCTGCTGGAGTGAAAAGAGATATTTCTCCAAGTCGAAATTTTGCTGCGAATCAGTCTTAAGTTACAATGGAGCGTTGGCTCCAATCAATCAGAGGGGGAGTGCTGGTTGTCCCCGTCAAAATTGATCCCCAGACTCAGAACCCGCCCTCCATATGAGATTTTCCGCCTCTGCTCTGAGTGGCATGTAGCCCTAAGGCACAAGAAGGGGAGGGGGTGGTAGTAGGGTGGAAGGGGCGGAGGTAGTTAAAATGGAAAGTATTGGACCTACTCTAAATCCACTAATACCGGCAACTGTCATTAATCATGGCCCGGGCCCGCTGGTAGGAATTGATATCGATGTAGAGGTCCGTAGGGCCTTTGGAGGGTCGGATAAGCTGGATAAAGTCCACTGGTTGGGCACTACTAAGCTTGACTTCATATGGCCTTGAACAAGCTACAGTATATGCCAAGAGCGGGGGTATGATAGGTATTGAGGGCCTTTTTGCTTTGATCAATACCTACCGGTCTATGGGCTTTCCTTTTCATTTCGCAGTATGCTCAGTATGCAATGATGTACTCTGTAGAGCAGGTTCGATATAGTCGCATGCTTGGGAGTGCCAAGTATGCAGGGGTTCCTACCTGTCGCTTCCCGTCCAATGTGATACTCCGTACCGTAGAAATTGACTAGCGTGTTCAGAGCTGTCAAAGTCGGCAAAGTATGGAATTATGCTCAAGAAGGCCACATACCAACGTATACAACAAACGACAAGAATCAACCTCATCGAAGGTAACACTTTTGATGTTTTGTAAGATTTAGATATTCCATAATGAGGTTTATCTATTTATTTCTATACTTGAGTTTATTTGTTTGTTGTGTTTGGGAGGCACCACCAAGATATACAAGAGTTGCTTGATGCAAATATTCCACGGCATCACGGAAGGCCATCCCTGCGGTGGCTGTACTAACCTTGTTCAACCACTTGAAACTGCATTCAAGGAATATTTACGCGAGTTCATCGATCAGTATATTGAAAAGCATGAATCACAAAGACCTTCCTTAGTTACCGATGGATGGACATTAAGTGACAAGCGTATCATGACAACACATGTTGTTGGGGACGCATGGGACCAGTTCTGCAAGGATAAGAAGGATATGGTTTGCAAGGCATCCGGGATGTTGGAATAACCCTTCCAATTGATGGCAGTCAAGATCACCAGCTACAGATCAAGGATATTCCAGCTACTAGTTTTGTTAATGGCAATGGTAGTGTTGATCCTGAGTCCGAGTCTGCTGATTCAGTGTCGAGCGCTGAGTTGGAAACCTGCTACTGCTCTATTCCAGTCAGTGGGGATGATACCAATGCGTTAGAATACACCTGGGTGATTGAGGATTATGTTCATACTATTCCCTCCTCCATTACACCTCCATAGATAGATACCAATTTACACACAGAGTCATTTTTTGATACTGTATTGTAGGATAACTGCGTGATGTAGAGGCGGAATGTGCATTCCTGCGGCTCGGTTATTCTGACAGCTCTGAACGCGCTAGTCAATTTCTCGACATAATACGGTATATCACTCTGTATACCCCTCTCGCGGCTCCCTTCGGGGGAAGGGCGTATAGACTCAAAAAAAAAAAAAAACCCCCTCTCGCGGTAGGTATATCACCCGTCTACAGTATGTTGTAAGCAGGTCATGTGTGCCTTACTTCAAGAGGAAAATCTAATACCTACACGTGATCTGTCGTCACACACCACCCCATGCTATCATGTTTTCCTTCTCTCTGATATTTTCGTGGTAAGTTGGATCTCTATATGTTTCCTAGAATCGACAAGCACGATATCTCGAAACGTTGCTTAATAAGCATGAATCTCCACTGGCTTAGTGTTGACATCTGTTGCTCCCTCACACTCTGCTCACTTTCCTCTCCATGGTGATCCCCCTGATTTTGTTGATACATGGACTGCTTCTCCTGTAGAGAGGTTTTCCGATTTAAATGCGTTGAATTATGGCCTTGAACAGGAAGATATCCAATTATTGGGGTGGACTACAAAACACACTCTAAAGGAACATACACGAGAAAGCCAGAGCCTGGTAAGTAACACATTCCTTTTAAGCATGCATTTGCATATTTGCTAATAGTCAAAGCTCCTCCCATGATCACTCTGGCACAGCTCTTGGGTCACGTTCCACTACCAACCGTTGTCTTCTCTCACACAGAGACCTTCCGAAATCCCTCCAGAGGGCGAAAAACCCCTGCAACAAGCGCCAAGTGTGGTGGTACTACAACTGGATGTCAGCGAGGCAGGGGGAGAGGTGAATGACCCCCGTTTTCAGCTACAGAATTTCAGCCCATATTTCCTCAGCAACTAGCATCGGAAATGAGTCCAGATAGCTCCAATAAATCGGCCAAAGTAAGCTTTACCTTTAGAAAAACGAATCCACAGAGTTGTTGGAGGATCTTCTCTGATACCATTGCCGGGATACAGCATCCCTCAGAACCAATATTTCCGCAATACCGCACCCACTGGGAAAGAAGACTCCATGTCGCTTTTTAAGACATAGGCCGAGCTCACGCAGGGAAGTTAATATGCATAGTCTCGAACCCGATATGCAAGGCCCCCCCAAAAGTGGCTTTAACGTGAGCTCGGCCTATGTCTTAAAAAGCGACATGGAGTCTTCTTTCTCAGTGGATGCTGTATATGTTTTTTTGTAAGATGGGCCCTTCGCTACTTGTCTCAAGAAAATACTATATATGGATGAGACTTCCACAAATTTTGTGCCTATTTGGCCTATGGATGGCTGAGCTATGCAGAAAACTTGCCAAAGGCCCGAATGCGCCGTTTCCCAGTGGTGAGCCTTATCCCCGTGATGTACTGTATGATAGAGCAGCCTTTATCTCCTTGCCTGATGTTATGTAGTTTACACTCTGCTATTGCCCTAGCATCTGGATTATCACAGACATTTTTGAGGGCCGTGGTGAAACCAGCATAGGTGATGGTCCCCTGTGGTCTTATTCAGGTGAGGTTCGAACCAATTCCAGTTAGGTATAATGCCGCATAGGCTATTTTTGCAATGTCAGTTGCATATCGAGTTGGATCTGATAAGAATAATAGGGCAACCTTGGCTTGACCTAGTTCCATCGAAATCTTCCAGTTCATGAACTCTAGGTGCTAGAGTAGGAGCTGGTAACGCCGTGGTAGTAACTAGGCTAGGCTGGTTCAATCGGTACTGGAATCCATAGTTATGATATAACCAACAAACTTCGGTAGCATTGGGGGGGGGGTTGTTGGGGAATTGCACAGAGGTACGTAGACCGGGTTGATTGTAGGCCTACACTATAGGCCTGGTGAATAGGCACAAGGAAGCTGGTAGGAATGCCCATGGGAATAGTGGGTATACTAGCCTGCATTTCCATGCTGCCAAGTTGGTCAGCAACCATTGTTGGGCTTCGGAAGGTGTAGAAGAGTTATCGCCAACAGTGCCAACCATGGCAGAATTGGCAGACATGATGGTAGCGGAGGCTATGTAGACGCAACAAAATGTTACGAACCAACATCAGGCGCGACGATGACTAGGCAGGGGCAAGAGGTATGATGGGAGCTATGATGGGAGCTATGATGGGAGCTATGATGGGAGCTATGATGATGAGAGCCGATATAGTAGTTCAAGCTGGCGATGGTGATGAAAGGCTGGCGATGACAGACGTAGGACAGGACGCAGGATCAGGTCGGTCTGAGCTACCCTGGGTCGTGATAACTGATAAGACTCAATCCCTTCTTAGGTAATGCCGTCACCAAATCAAGCTTCCAGGATGCTAGATATTGGTCTTTGAGCATAGATCATGACACGGGTGTGGGTTATAATAGGAAGTTTTCTTTGCACACTTCGCAAAGATCTTTTTCAATTGCTAGTAAATACCTTGCAAAGTAGTTATCGTTAGAAGCAATAGTTTTTCAGCATTCAACACATTTGACAGTACCTATCACAAGTGCAGCATAAAGTTCCTTGCTGCTTTTCTTCATTAACGTAGTAAAAAGTCCCTTTGATTTTTTACCCCACAATCAGGTTGTGGAACTCTTCTAGGCGTTCCTGGGAGCAGAATTAGTTCCTATACCACTTAATTTTTCCGGGGCAAGAAGCATATTGATTTTCATTATTAACAGCAAGAGAGTGCGAGCTCGGAACGGAGTTCATGTTTTTCCAAGTTAAGGGGTTAGAGTATTTCCAACACGGTCGTTCTATCTACTAGTCTCAAGTCACAGAATATTAAATCTGGGTTTTGGCGGGTGTATCATAAGATATCAGAGCAACTTAGTGAGACACAAGGGTCCGAGATGATATCTATGAACTGATTTGATAATAGGAGTGAATGGGTTGATATTATGCTAGTGGGTGATTGGTGCATAATTAGTTTACTCGTCTGATGAGTGTCAGTGGAGATTACCCTGAACAACTCACATTATTGGGGATCACAGAGACTTCAATAAAATCAAGTTTACTCTGACGGACCGCTTCATTATCTTTAGGAATCGTATGATATACACCTACTGATAAGCAGATGTAGAACCGTGAGTTGTTTTTATTTAGGCAGCGCGATAGGCATCACAGTACGAAGGTAACACAACAGGAAATACAGAAAACCAGAAACTGCATAAGCAAACTTGTTAAGATATTGTTCAAACTAGCAGGTACCTGTAATCCCAAGGCACCACTCTATCTCTGCCGAGCTCAAGGCGCAACCAATAGAACGATAAGCAAGTTCAGATATTTGGATTCCCTTGATCCCGAAACACCTCTGTCGTAAGGCATAGCAATTATGTGTTCATGTAGCTGATGTGAATGTTAGATCCCAATCTATATTAGGGAAGCAAGAAGACTTACGTGGATGCATCAATTCCATCTTCTGGGAATGGGTCCAGGGAAACCTCAAACCTCTCCATGATCTTATCCATGACCTCGGCATCCTCCTTTGACGAAACGAACGAGATGCTCAAACCCTTTGTACCAAAACGACCAGCACGCCCAACTCGGTGAAGGTAGGTATCAGGGTCGGTGGGAAGATCATAGTTGATGGCCAAGTTAATCCGCTCAATATCAATACCACGCCCGAAGACATCGGTAGCGACACAAATCCGCTTATTGAACTCCTTGAACTGCTTGTATCGAGCAATACTAGAGACATAGACATTAGTACTTGCAGCCTGAGGAGACAAGGCCGGGTAGACATACCGCTCTTCCTGAGATATCCCACTGTGGACCGCGATACTCGGAAAGTTGCATTCATTCAACAGCCTGTTGAGCTCGTTCGCCCTCAAGGTACTCTTGACAAAAATGATGACCTGGTTAAACTCCAATTGGTCTAGTAGTTCATTTAGCTTTCTATTTTTCTCCCGCTCTTCAAGCTTGATGTAGTATTGTTGGAGACCGTGTAGAGTGAGTTTCGTTTCATCATCGACATAGATTTCGAGTGGATTCTGCATAAACTTCTTGCAGATAGGTCGAACTTCTTGGGAGAGCGTAGCACTAAACATCATCACCTGTTTCTGTTGGGGAGTGGCACGGAAGATCTCCTGTACATCTCTTCGCATATCTGTTACTTGGTCAGTGTTGTACAAGCGTCTTTGACGGGAAAGGGTGATCTATACCAATTTGCTCTAGCATCTTATCACACTCATCTAGGACGAAGACTTTCACACTTCCCAGTCTAAGATACTTATCACGAACTAGCGCGTTGAGACGTCCAGGCGTCGCCACAATGATGTGTGGGTGTTGATCCTTGTTTTTCAGGACTTCGATATCTTTCTGCATTGGTGTTCCTCCATAGAAGACGGCGGTGCGCACTTGCGGCATGTACTTGCTGAATCGAGCATATTCGTTTTTGATTTGATATGCAAGCTCACGTGTGTGGCACATCACAAGTACGGAAACTTCTCCGGCAACGGGATCGACCTGTTGGAGTGTTGTAAGAACGAAGACTGCGGTTTTCCCGAGACCGGATTTCGCTTGGCAGAGAACATCTGTACCGAGTACGGATTGAGGAATGCAAACTTGCTGAACTGTAGTGAGGACCCCGAGAAGTTATGTTAACCGCATGTTCTTTTCCATCTCCGCGTATACCAATAAATAACGTGACGAACAAAGCAAAGGCGATTGAAGATGCTGTGGCGTCCTCGCGTCTCTTTGTTCTCCTCACCCCCACCAGAACCCTCGATCATCACGGTGGCAAGCAATCTGGCCACCGAATATGATATCCATAGGGATGTGCCGTGCAGGCCAACAACGACTGCCACGAATAGTAACAGGCAGAGTGATATCAAAATATAATGGGGGGGTTTTGGTGCGTTCTTGGAGAACGCTCCTTTCTGTCGATGGGGACGAACGACGTAAAGATGACGACGAGGACGCCAACCAAGTGGAGATAATGACATAGAGAGCAGGGAGGGTGTAATTTTCTATGATGGGAGGAAAAAGGACTGACCCTCGGAGGGATGCTCGAACCCGCAGTCGGTGATAGCACGTAAAAGCTCTGGCTTTAATAGGAAATCTCGAAATCCGGTTGAGTGAATGCCGACGTAGGACCCCTTCTTGTCTGCAGCTGTGGCTCCTGATGGAGCCAGATCCTTCTTTGCAGTAGCATCACCATTGACCGCAGATGTCGGAGCCTTTGTTGTCTCAAGCTCCTCGTCAGAGTAATCGATTAAATCTTCCTCGCCGGACATGATCGAAAAAATTGCGGGCTGGTGTCGAATATAGTAAAGTCCTGCAAGCTGGAGGTCTAATCGGTCATAAATGGCGTAAACAGTAGCAAAAGGGATGATACGTGGAGAGGTGGAGGAAGGAGAGGTGATGAAAGATTTCGTTGGTGAATAAAGCCAGCACTGATGCGAGTCACCCCTAACCCTTACGCGACTAAGCAGGCTTACATAAGCAACAACGGAGGCAATACGACTAGTCTTACGCCAAGCCCCTCCTTAGTGTTGTAATTACATAGCGGGGAAAGTCAACTCTAAATTAGATGGGCTATGGTTGGCATCGGTAAGCGACTCTAAGGAGTATTGCACTGCATGCAGAGCCAATCCATTGGTACTGGCACAGCAGAAAGTAATACGCGGAGTCTTGGCACGAGAGCGGCAACTTTTGGTGCAAAATTCTCTATGTTTGTACTCCAGACTCAGCCGCGCCGGTGCTGCATATTATGCAGGACAGTGCGTAGTAATTTTCGCCACTCACTGTAGTTTGCAGCAACCAGACAGTACTCGGGGGTGAGGGTTAATGATGAGAACTCTAACTAATTTTGAGATCGCGCTGCATGCCTGGCCAGGGTGTCTTCAGGGGTGTTAGAGGTGAGCTGAACTGTCAACATTGCAACGCGGTAGAGTATATCAGAACACAACAATGAAGACTCGAGGGACTCGGAAACACACTTTGGTGAGAATTTTAGGAGGAAGGAGATAACACGGGATGAGAGGATTAGGATAATCACATTGAGGGACGATGCAAGAATGAAATGGAGGGATATTGCGGAAAGGGTAGAAGTAGATTACTGGACGCGTCAAAGGATCTACCAAAGGTATTGGGACAGTATGACAGTATGAAGCGAAAGGTGAAGGAGGAGTGGGGATATATTCTATCACGGCTTTTGTCTTTAGTTAGTACGATGTATAGGAGGTTAGAAAGGATAACTGCTGTTGGAGGTGCTGCTACTCCATATTGACGGTCTAATATTTACTGAGTTCTCATGACTTTTGTCCACTGAATTTTTGCCCGCAAAAATACCCCTGCTACTGACCCTGGTTGTATGGCGCATTTTAGTGTGTTCTCATCACTTTTGTCTACCCCCTAGTACTGTACCCCGGAGTGACAGCCTCGAACCACCTGAGCGATAGTGAGACATTCTCACTCTCAATTGTATATATCGGTGTCCTCTCCGCTGGGCCCTCATCCACTGATAAGCCGCGACTATGTACTGTACGTATGATACATACAGTGCGTATGATACATACAGTGCGTATGATACATACAGTGCGTATGATACATACAGTACGTATACAGTCGGTTTTACCATCAAGTCGTTGCACAACCCCCTGCATAATCACTCTACTCCATATGCATTGAACTACCTTAGAGGCAGTAGTGCGCCAAGTTATCTATATTATTCTGGGTCTAGCAGAAACACTTGGCGCGCTATCTACCAAGTCAGTTTAGAAGATATCCTACATTGTCGCTTACGGATGTTCCAGAAATTCAGGAACAGTCTTTAGCCCGGAACTACCTAAACCCACCATTCCATTCCAGCAAGGTAACTTGACTTGGAAATTTTGAACCGTCTGATAGGCTGCGGTCAGGCCTAGGTACCGGTAGTGATACGGTATATACTGTCCCCCGATCAGCGCCCAGTCTTGATGCTGACGAATGCGGGCAATTTAAGACCAAGATGAATATCTTGGCATGCGACGACGACGTTTGCCGCGTATGGTTGCTTACTATGCAAAGATGCCCCTATCCTCAGTACCTATCAGCATATGTCTGGACCTACCCACTCCCATTTACATGTACAACTCATCGGTGCATACATGCGCACCTAGAGTACATTCAACGATTGAGGGATTAAGGAAGGAAAATACTCCGTAGGTATGTACTGTAGGTATACATCTCTGCCAATTCTCTTTGTGGCTGAGAACTCGATGGTGGCTGCATGCATGCTTCTGATCTGATATGGCTGCCGGTACAGCACCAGTAGCAGACGCAAGGGTTCTTTTGATGGGAAGAGCCTGGATGTGAATTTGCTCCGAAGCAGTGGAATTAAAATATGTAGTAGGTAGTGGGGAATGGTATCAGGCCCGTGTCAGATGTACCGCAACATGCAGTGTATACCTATACCGCACTCTATGTTGTACTCTAGTACTCTGTAGACGTATGTTGTATGTTGTGTGAATATGCCGAGTTATATATATCGCTGGAACCCTCGGCGTTTGTTCGACCCGGCGGTTCCCCCAGCTTGGTTGACCACCACTCCGCCTACATACCACTCCGCCTACCACTCCGGACGGCTTTTATCTGTGCACTGCATGCTGCAGGTGCTTTGCAGCTTTGCAGCTTTGCAACCCATCTCCATTCCAATTGATGTGTGTAGCATCAAACAGAACGGCTTGCGATATCCAGTCAGCCGAATTGCTTTTATTTCCCTGAGGACGTGGGCCAGGACGGCAGGATAGTGGGACAGGGCAGAGTCGCAGGGGTTTTTTTTTCCCACCTACTAGCCTGCTCGTCTGCAACGCAATTACTTACGTTTTGGTGCATCTTTGGATCTGGGTTTGGCGCGGTAGTCCCTCACGATCCCACCACCTCCAGCACTGGAACCACAGATTCTATTATTACTCTCTCACACCTTGGAAAATAAATCCCCCGTTTTGGGGCGCGGTTCTGACGTTAATTAAAGTGCAAAAGTGCTGTCCCGCCCCTCCCTTGTCTTTCAACCTCTCGCTGTTGTCTACTTGTTCCACTCTCCACTCCCTCATTCCTTTTCATTTGAAACAGCACCATCGACAATCAGGTTGAACCATTGACGACTACTCCCCAGATCTCCCAGATCCTGTACGTTAGCTCAGTGCCTGATGCCTTTTACCTACCTACTGACCTGTTCATATCTTTGTCAGTTCCTCTCGCTCACAAAGTTCAATAATCGGTCTTTCACTCCCTTTTGTCGTTTGCCCTTTGACGGGAGATAGCAACGCTCGTTTTGAGTTCACGTGGACTGCCTCAATCACATACAAACCGTTTGTCGATAGATTCTAACGGCTGCGTCTACTCCTACGCATGGCACCATCTGCATCGCCCCGGCTACGGGTTTTGTCTGGTATGTTAGGCAACTTCAATCCCAAGCCCTGCTAACTTTAATTTTAGTTGGTGGAAACGCCGTTTCGGCGTTTTTATCTTGGAGGTTACAGTCGACCAATGCATGTGATGTGACCTTGGTCTGGAAATCTGGTTTCGACGCCGTCTCTCAATACGGAATCTCCTTCAAGTAGGCAACCTGATGTGCTTTCGATTCTTTTTATAGCTAATTCTGGACAAGGTCAAAACAGCTTGGGAATGAGCGGTTCAAACCTCGTTCTGGTTCGTGCTACATTCCTTCAACCTGTTTGCCCTACTAACAAATATATCAGTCGTTCGATCCCCCGAAGATGCCGCATGCGCTGGAGGTTTTGACTACGTTTTGCTCTGTGTCAAAGCGCTTCCCGATGTTTACGACTTAGCAGCCGTCATCGAGTCCGTTGTTACACCACAACATACCTGCATTCTCGTCAACACAACCAATTCCTTGGGCATAGAACCATTCCTTCAGACACGATATCCAAGTAATGTAATACTATCACTCGTTTCTGGAGCGAACATAAGCCAGGTGGGCCCGAGTGAATTTGAACACCTGGGGAATTCCGATGTATGGGTGGGGTCAACAATAAAAAACTCAGAAATACCTACTAGCGTTCAAATGGATATGGCGGAAGCTTTGGCATTGACTCTTATCTCTGGGAATGTTGAATGTCATGTTTCTGCAAATATTCGGCAGCAACAGTGGGAGAAGATGATTGGGTAAGTGAACATTCTGCAGTACTTATATGCCATCTAATGGATCCTTGAATATAGGCCAATCGCGTTTCACCCTCTAAGTGTACTTCTGGGTTCACCAAACCATATAGCCATGTTGGAGAAACCAGGCATCAGGAAATTGGTCAATGACCTGATCGAGGAGCTTATCAGTATTGCTAGTGCAGAAGGTTGCAAGTTTCCAGATAATTTCAAGGATAAAATACTAGAGGCCATGGTTCTGCCTTCAGACTACCAGAGTACTATGTACCAGGACTATACCAATCGACGCCCAATGGAAATTGAAGTATATCTTGGCTCGCCAATAAAGATTGCCCAGTTGGTGGGTGCGAAAGCCCCTCATTGTGAAACTCTTTATGGTGTTCTCCATCATATAAATCAGGCCAATCAGGCAAACTCGCCGAATTCTTCGCCACCGTCGACTGCGACCCCACTTTCCTCACGGCAGGTCCCGCCTCGCACCCAAATGAGTATCCGGGGAAGACCACCTTCCAATCAGGGGCCAGTACAGGGGCCTCCGGGTAGGCGACCTCCTCCTGTAATGAATGGAGGGGCACATCTATCAAATGGTCATGGAGGAAGGGTTAATGACAGCTATCCACCGAAACCACCGTCTAATGGACTCTCCAGGAGAAACTCCTTTGAGAATGATCTTGAAGAATTCGGACATATAGCGATGTATGGGGATAGCTTGGAAGTCGATGACGGCCACTATCTTCCTGATGGTGGAGTGGGGCATCAAAGTCACATGGGGGGTGAGCACGGTCGCAATCGGGGCCATTCAGCTGAAGAGCTGGCATTACGGGAACGTGAATTGGCACTCAGGCAAAGGGAATTGGAATTGAAGGAGCACGAGCTGATGAGGCGTAGTGAGGGAGCAAGTCGAGGAGGCGGGCATGGGCGAGGTGGGCTAGGAGGCGGGGGCCGGGGGCATAGCCAGATATTTGAGGATGATGACGACGACGATGATGTTTACTACGATAATGGCCCGCTACCTCCATCAGTGGACCCTGATACGATCGACATGATGAGTGTCACGTCTAGGCGCAATAGGCGCGTACCAAGCTCTGGGAATTTGAGGAACATGGAACCCGGTACGGTTCCCTCTTCACGAGGTATACGGCATCCAATGACAAATCAGCGGCCAGTGGCGATAAGAAATCGGACAAGTGCGAGACTAGTCAGTGAAATTCCTTCACTACACGACAATATTTTAGAGAATCCTTTGATGGGCTATTCATCAAACAGGTATGGTGCTGTTGATAGAAAGATGCTCCATGATACGTCTCGGGCGAATTCATTATCTGCGGCTCGTTTAGGGGATATAAGAGATGATCCAGCGTTTGCAAATCTGGGACAGCGTGGTGGACCGTATCCAGGCCATGGATCTATGCCACGTCAGGGTGGACCACCTCTGCATATGAGGTCCAATGGAACTCCAGGGCCCGGGAATGGCTATCCACTGGATACACGCGGCAGGGCCCCCCCACATGGTCGACCGACAGTGCGGCAGTCTATACCACGCTATCTCCCTGGCCCTGGCGAACAGCAAATCCCAGGTCAAGTGGATCACCGCAATTATGATCCTGTAAGCCAATCCCATCTGAATAAAGGTCCACCGAGTAACACAAACCGAAGCACGACGGGTAGTGCTAGTGCTAGTGCAGCTAGTGGGGACAGCGGCAGTGGAGTCAGTGCCCTCATTGATTCCGAAAACTCAGCCTACAGCAGCTCCAGCAGCCTAGATAAAAAGGCAGGATATGTCAGATGAGCGCAACATACACGAAAAATAGATCGCTGGTGTACCTCGTGTACAATGCTGTGACGGTAGCACCACGCATAGTTTGTTTGTTAATTTCAATCGTGCAGTCCCTATCTTAACCACTGGTTTGTCATTATGAAGGAATGTTTAAGGCAGGCAACTGCAGGTGGGGAGGGTTGGTGCATCGGGGTTTCGTATAAATTATTTCCTTTTCTTTGGGCTGGTTTGAATGCATGGTGTCATGATGGATTTCGCGAGGGGGGCTTCCATGTTTTCTTTTTTTGTCGTATATCAACTCGCTCGTACATGAGACGATTTTTGCTTCTGACAATGATCTTGTTATTCTTTTCGAGAAAAGGGTACGCAGAGTCTTTCTACTCACCTTCTCCATTCCTAGATTATTACAGCTTCCACGGGCTGCCTCGGATGTTGAACGCCGTGGGCTTTTCATCTTCCTTCTCCAAACACACTTGCTACCTACACATCCTTCTCATTAGTCTTAGTGGTCCTAATTATACCCCGAGCTTGAGATTTACTATACCCTCTTCTCTGGACTTTGCTTAGTTCTTAATTATACTTGCTGAAAATGTGTCGAATATATGGTGTTTGAACTTCAGATACTCTTCGTACATACCTTCCTCCCGTAGCTCGAGACCTGCACTTGTGATGCCTCAACAGACTCTGCCTGACGTAGGGGAGTCATCATGACCAAAGTAACTCTAGCAAATTGTGAGACAGGTAAGATTGTGTTTTAATAATTACGGATTTCCGTACAGATAGAAATGCAATTATACTCTCGAAAATCAAATCCTCTTATATCCATAAGCGGTAATGATAAAAAAGACCATCATATGTTTAAAGTCCTGCTAATAGCGTTTAACACCCATATTTTACACCACATGCACTCTTCCGGGTTGCCTTAAAAAAGTAGGTCTATCAGGTGCCCACTCTGGCAATCCACATGTCTTCCTAAAATCACCACCCTTGCTCCCTTGTCTAGCTACATGTGCCATAAATGTGCCCAACGGACAGCTCTCCCCTGGCCCAGAGTCACATCCAGGGAGTGCCACAATCCCGTCGTTGACGTTGAAGCGGATGAATATCCAGTCTTGGGAATCACTGTGGCTAGGGCAGACCATACGCTCAAGAGTGATACGCCCGCCCATGGGGACAATCTGCGAAGTCTTCCACCGGCGGCTGGTGTAGATTTCGTCGGTCGGAAGCTTCTTTTCATCGTCAAAGAGCCCTAGGGCAGTTAGCATGGCGATAATATCATTGTCGTGGACGCTGGTAAAAGGTAGCATTAGTATTGATATCCAAGGGTTGATATGGGTACATATGGGTATTAACCAACATACAAACTGAGGAACACAGGGCCTGCTTCAGGGCCTTTCTGAATCAAATTTGCAGTAGCGTTGAGCCAGAGCCAGCCCATTGCCATGGCATATGGATTTCCCGGGCCAGAGCGGTAGAAATGAAGGACATCTCGGGCATATTCGAACTTCAGCCAATCATCCTGGGTGAAGACATTACACCATTTGCTGCTACCACGGACGATGGTTTCAAAGCCGCAAATTTCTTGCATACTGAATATCTCAGAGTCTGGAGAATGGGTTAGCTCTAGTGCCGAAACAGTCCCTAGGAGAGTGCGAACCAGTGAACCCGAATCCGGGGTTATCCACCTGGAGCCGTTTTGCAATGGCTGGTAGGTATGTAGAACTATACTTGGATAGCATCTGCTCCCCAAGACTACGTCCAGTCTCTCGATCCTCAGCGTATTTCGTGCAGGTATCACTGATGTGAAAATCAGACTTTGTATTCCAGGCCTCCATGGTGGTTGTCCCTTACCCGAAAGTTAACGTATTCCCACCCTTGTCCGCTGCCTCTGAAATGACCTCCAGCTTTGCTCTTTCAGACTGTTCATAGTCCAGCCCAAAGAAACCCGCGCCGAAGTACTTGGCGGTATCAATGACTCTGTCTGCCCCAGCGGCCCAGAATACCGTGGAAGGCGGGTGAGGGGTAGTATCATTCCAGAGGCGATGATACCGGGTTCGAAACTTCACACCAGTCCCGAATGCCTCGAGCGTCCCAGCATATGGTCCTGTCGTTGTGAACTGGTCGAAATGCTGATGAGGAGCTACCGGGGAGTATCAGATTAGTACATGGGGAATTGGGCATAAGTAAGGACCATGTGCATTACCGTGAGAGAAATAGTCCCAATGGTTCAGGAAGGCAAGGGGCCCTTTCAACTCCCTCCCGGTGGATCTTATCCGTTCCAACAACTCAAGCATGCCTGACGCCATCCCGCAAAGTTTGTTTTAGTCCAGAAGCATATTTTGAGTTTCCATGAATGTATATAGTTGACTTACGTGTGCCAACAGTTTGAGTTGGATATCTCTCACCATGTCGTGACATCTGCTTTTATTAGCTCGCCCACCAAAAGCAAAGCAAACATCCTAAGTACCATATGGATCATATCTATTCTGCATCCATTGGGGGTAGCAATTCCCCCATCAACGACACCGTCGATTTTTGGTATCCATGGCCCATTTCCTCCAAGGTGGTAGAGTAGGTTCCATTGATTGCTTGGTTTGTCAGTTGCCTGTTTCTCTACGAACTTGAATGGTGGGATGAGATGCGACTGGGGAGAGAGTAGGAATAGTAGTGATACTACGAGGTAGCCGAGGGAGAAGGCCAGGATGAAGTAGGCTAGCTGCAAACCGCGGTACCGCGACGGCATAAGCATGGAATTATTCTCCGAATCTGCGGGGAGGCTGCCGCCGTTGTCGTCACGGTATGGCTCGGTGCTTTGCCCCTGAAACATAGTAGGCATTTTGACAGAGAAGACACTATGGCAGGCAGATGTTGTTCAGTGTTTTGGTGCCATCTGAGGCGGTAATTATAACGAGTGCCGAAAAGCAGCAAGGATCAAAGCAGTCGGAGCATCACCATGCGGGCCTCATGGATGACCCATCACATCATGTACCTAGGTACAGGTGAAAGCCCAATGATATATAAAGGAGAACATGTTTTAGATACAACATTCTATAGGTACTTTACCGGTACCCACTCTCTGTACTTACTACTTATATAACCCTGCTCCAGTATTCTACGGATACTTTGGTTCGTTCTACAATCACGCACTCCAGGCATATATTCCAGCCATACATCCA
>Ga0307514_10003117_pt1 | contig 16310 bp, 21 predicted proteins | sample 16_EM_MG_FD_203088 | JGI IMG/M metagenome (GOLD analysis project Ga0307514, IMG submission 203088) | Populus trichocarpa ectomycorrhiza microbial communities from riparian zone in the Pacific Northwest, United States - 16_EM | ecosystem: Host-associated > Plants > Roots > Unclassified | place...
GGGCGGGCGCTACTTTGTTTGGGGTTAGAATCTGGAATACGCAAGACAACTCCTGTTACACCTCGAGACGGAGTACGCAACGGTAAAGAGTAGCACGCAGAGGAAGCAGTTGCAGGAGGAAATGAGCCGGAGGAAGGCGGTGATTAGGAAGCTGAATGAGAGGCTACATGGGGTGGAGTTGTTGGAGACGATGTGGGAGGATGAGGAGGAGAGGGAGGCCAGGGAGAGGGAGGGACCTGGGGCAGAAGGAGTGCCAGCGGTGGTGGGGGGCAAAGGTCCAGGTTCGTTTTGGCAGAAACTGTGGCGAATTGAATGGGTTTTCTGACTGGATGGGGTGTATAGAGCCCACCTCAACCCTCCGCAACCGATTAGGCACCAACCCAGAACCCACAGCTACCTCAACGTCCGCATCAACATACTACCCATCCTCCACCATCTCCACCACCACCACTACAGCAACCCCAATCACCACCCAATCCCCCAGCGGCCCAGTCGAACTCGAAAAACAACTCAGTCTCCACCAGCGGCAACAGGACGAAATCACCGCAGACCTCCTCGCTATGTCCCGCGCGCTAAAAGAGTCTAGTCTAAAATTCGGCCAGCAGCTAGAGGAGGAAAAGCCGTATCTAGAGCTAGCTGTGCAGGGGCTGGATAAGAATGTCTTGGGGATGCAACAGATGGGGGGGAGGATGGATAAGCTGAGGAAGGATGGGAGTGTGGGGTGGTATAGGACGATTATCAATGTGGTTATTATTGTGGTTTTGGGGATTGTGGGGTTGATTATTTTGATGCTGCCGAAGTTGAGGCGGTAGTTGAGGGCACGGGGATGGTGAGGTATCTGGGAGGGTGTATGGGTCTGGGTAGAAAACCATTGGCATTGGGGGGCTTGGGGGGGGGTTATTGAATGGGAATGGGAATGGTGGTTACAGCAGTTTGTCTTGGGGATTGTGGGATTCGTTTGTCGTATTTGTGGTGGGTCTGTTTGGAGTTGGATGGAGTTTACAATATTTTTGCGACTTGTGTTTGGTGGGCTCAATGTTCATGCTTCAATCATAATTAGATTTCTATAATTTCCATATCACGTGAGCTCTCAATCCTACATGCGGCTCAATAAGGTCTACTCCCATCCCACCACCACTCCCAATCCACCAACCCACTATGGCCTCCCCCCGTCCCCACCCCACCGCCGCTCTCGGCTGTCTCCACCGCGCCGACGGTTCCGCCTCCTTCACCCACAACTCTACCCAAATTGTCGCCTCCGTCAATGGCCCCATGGAGATTCGTGCTCGGGATGAGCACTACAGCAAAGCCGTACTGGAGATAATCATCCGCCCTTCCATTGGTGTAGCAAGTACGTATTAATTGCTGGAAGATGTGCGGGGAGGAGAGGGGGGCTAACTGACCAAGTTCAATGGAATAGCATATCGTGAGAAATACCTCGAATCTAGGCTCCGCGGCGCGCTGGAGCCCATTATGCTCAAGAGTATGGTGCCCAGAACGTTGATCCAAGTGGTGGCGCAGATTGTGCAGGTGGGGGAGTTAGCTGTGCAGAAGTTGGGGGCGACGAATGCTAATGAAGTACATCCGCATTTGCATACCTTTTCCTGTGAAATGTTATGCTAACGATGCGTTGGTGGATGTAGTATACCCCCCTCCTCCTCCTCCCCGCCCTCATAACAACCTCCCTCCTTGCCCTCCTCGATGCCGGCGTCCCCCTAACCTCCACCCTTGACACTTTCCTCGTCACCATCAACCCCTCCTCCGACTCCGACTCCGACTCCAACTCCTCCCCATCTGGCCTCGACTCCAAAATCCACATCAACCCCTACACCACCTCTGCCCTTCTCTACACCTCCACTTCCACGCATGTCCTCGCCTACAGCACCTCCATCTCTTCCCCACCCGACTGGCGCTCCCGCGAAGGGTCTTACTATCTAACCGACGAAACTGAAACCGAGTCCGAAAACAACACTCCAACACAGGGAGACCTAGTACTCGTTGAGAGTGAGGGGAGTTTTACGTGGGAGGAGTGGGAGAGGGTAGAGTGGTTGGTTAGAAGGGAGTGTATGGGGTTATCATCATCTGGAAAGTGTGGTAGTAAGGATGTGGATATGGATGTAGATGAGGAAATGGGGGAAGGGGATGGAGATAGAGGGAGGAAATGGGGGAAGGGCATGATGGCTAGATTGGTGAGGGATGTGGTGGGGAAGAAGGTGGAGAGGGAGTTGAAGTGGAGGAAGTAGGGGAAGCTGTCAAAATAGTTATTTGGTGTTCTGAAAGATAAAAGGGTATGCTGCTTCAAGCTTAGACAAAAGCTGTCATCTCTATTGGAATAGAGCCCTCTTGGGAGTAATTGAAATAGTCAATCTGCTGTGTATTTAGACAGCCCGCTACCCTCAGCGACAATGATTGCTAACAGGTGGGTCACTTGATCAATAGACCTATTACCCTCAATCCAAGGGGATTAACCACTATGGAATCGAGGAAATGGGACATATGAGTTGAGTCAACTCAGCCATAGCCATAGCCATTTAATATTTCATTGATGTCAGGTAATTTCCCAAAACCAGAAAAATATCTGTAGAGACATGGTGCCTGTGCCTCTTGCCATTTTCCACTTATCAAAACCTGCTGTAGGGAAAGGGTGCAACCAAAAAAAAAACCAGGAACCCCGATATTCAAAGAAAGATACCCAACCCAACTAAGCTCATTAGCATGAATCATAAAGCCCATGAATTTGACTAGCATTAGGAAAGGCACATATTATACAACTAATATAACCTGTTTTGTGCATGCAGATTGAACAAAGAAAGATTAATGCTGTGACCACTGAATAGTATTTAGGTCCACGCCCTCCTGTACCAATTCCCACAATGGCGAAAGGTCTCTCAAATGCTGTACGCGGTCCCTCACGGCCTTGAGAACATAGTCGACCTCCGCCTCAGTTGTGAACCGTCCAATACCAAATCGGATGCTAGAGTGCGCAGATTCATCACTGCTACCTAGGGCTCGGAGAACGTAGCTAGGCTCCAAACTTGCACTTGTGCAGGCGCTGCCAGAGCTCAGTGCAATGTCCTTGAGAGCCATAAGCAGGCTTTCACCCTCAACGTAGGCAAAAGAGATGTTGACACATCCAGGGTAGTGCCTGTCTCGGTCACCGTTGAGGCTAGTATGCTCCATTGCTAGCAAACCATCGCGAAGGCGGTTGGAAAGCTTTGTGATGCGTGCATGATCATACTAATATTCAAATGCATTAGCTATGTGCATTTAACAGCCCGAAATATAAACTGAACATAGGTGATTTTTTTGTTCTTCCTTCAGTACCCCTGCTTTGGCCGCAACGGATCCCCGATTGTTTATTTAATCGAGACCCTCAGACTCTTCCTATCATATTTTTTTGCAAAAACTCATCATTTGAAGAAATTGTAATGTGCATGAATCAAAATTCAGTGGGGGGATTACCGGAAGCTCATCCAAGGCGATCCTGCAGGCCTCTCCAAACCCAACAACCAGGTGGGGTGCCAAAGTGCCACTTCGGAGACCTCGCTCTTGGCCACCACCACTGATGAGAGGCTCAAGCCTGACCCTCGGTCGCCTACGAACATAGCAAGCTCCAATTCCCTTTGGCCCATAGATCTTGTGACCAGAGATGCTCATCAAATCAATATTCCACTTGTTGATATCCACCGGGATTTTCCCAACGGCTTGAGCGGCGTCGGTGTGGAAAAACACCTTGTTCTTTCGGCAGATTTTTCCAATCTCTTCCATTGGCTGAATCACACCAATTTCATTATTCACTGTCATTATAGACACGATCGAAGTATCTGGTCGAATTGCCTTCTCAAGTTCCTCTAGGCTTATAAGCCCATTGCTGCCCACTGGTAGGTAAGTAACATCGAATCCCTCGTCTTGCAGATGACGGCAAGAATCCAAGACACACTTGTGCTCAGTTTGAGTGGTTATGATATGCTTCTTGGTATTTTTATAGAAACGTGCGACACCCTTGATAGACATGTTGTTAGACTCTGTAGCGCCGGAAGTAAATATAATCTCCTTTGGGTCAGCGCCGATGAGCTTAGCAATGTGTCCACGGGCTGCATCAGTAGCCTTCTCTGTCTCCCAACCATAGGCGTGTGTACGCGAGTGAGGATTACCGTACAAGCCAGTCATGAATGGGAGCATTGCGTCAACTACTCGAGGGTCTGTTGGCGTAGTTGCCTGCATATCAAGATAAATAGGTCGAGTCCCCTGGTCCATAACAGTAGCATGCTTTAGAAGTCCTATTGACACATGTCAGACACTATCTTGGCTGTTTCCCAGCCAATTCAGGAACAAATACCTGCTGTAGGACTCATCATAGCATCGGCGCCAATCCCAGGTACATGCACATCACCAGGTTGTCTCCCTGTTTCTGATACGAAGTGCTCCTTCTCGAGCCTTATCTCGGTGTCCAGGTTGACTTGTGCGGCATTGTTCTTCTTCGATGGAGAGACATAGCTCCTACATGCCTGTAATCTCTGGGGAATAACTGGAGCTGCCCGACACTGGTATAGAGGTCTCTGTAACGTCCGAAGAGTAGATCGCCGAGAAGTGTGAAAACATATCCTTGCTACAGCCGCTGGAAGGGCTGACATGATGGAGGGGAGTGACTTCTTATACGCGGTTACCGATCAGACAGGGTACTTGATGTAGTGCAGGATGATGGTAATAGAGCGTGGATATCTGATTGACCGGTTTCGATGATAAAGTGAAAATCAGCGGTGTGGGGTGGCGCAAAAATACCCAAATGCCAAGCCCGGCCAGGCATGAAATTACCAATCACATACTAGTATAGAATCAGAATGGAAGTGACTTTCTAGGTACCAGTCATGACGAACAGACCAGTCGCTCAGCCACCCAGTCATCATCACACGACAAGCCTCACGGGTCGTCGTCATAAGCAAGAAACCTACTTCAACCGAGAAAGGCATACCAGCTTAGAATAACCTGTCCGTCTCTTGATTTCAACCTTCATTCCACCTGCGAAGTAGTGCGCAATAAGAATTCACTAAAACAAAACAAACTTTCATTCGAAACAGTATTCTTTTTTTCCTAGCTAGCGGAGTTTCGTAAACATCAGATCATGAGCTGGAAAGGCTTTACAAAGGGTGTTCAGCGGGTATTTCTCAGATTGGTCCCCGAAGGAGAACTGTATGGTTCTAACCTGAAGCTTCCCAGACGCCGCAACAAATCAAGGCAAAGTTCAATCTGGTGAGCTCAGTCCAAGCACCCTGGAACCCAGGACTCGGTTAATGGTTGACTATGGTCAGGGGGAAAACACCAAAGACCCGATATATATCGATGCCGAACGGAGATTTTGTGAACTGGAGAAGGAAGCAAAGAAGTTGTATGATGAGACTCAGAAGTAGGTCATTTATTTCACAGGAGTGTGGGGCTGCTTGGCTAACGATCTTACGTTCTAGATACTTTGATGCTATCAATAGTGAGAGCTTCAGTAAACTCCAGCTTTTAGGTGTCCTTTTTAACAGTTTCGTCAGACATGCTTAGCACCCAGATCGGATTCTCTCAGGCAATTGCCGAAATATACAAGCCAATATCCGGAGTTATGTCAGACCCAGAGACCACAAAGATCGAGGGAAGTCTAGAGGGTATCAAAGCATGCGAGCAGTACCAGCAAGTCGTTGAGGAGCTGAAGGCTAGCTTAGCACCCGAGCTCGAGATGATAGAAACCAGGATTATCCGGCCGGTAGATGAATTGATGGAGGTGATAAAATTGATCCGCAAGACCGCAACCAAGCGTGACCACAAGCAGCTTGACTATGACCGACACCGGGCGACCTTCAAGAAGCTGCAAGAAAAGAAAGAGAAGACTTTGAAGGATGAGAAGGCCTTTTATGCAGCAGAGAACAGCGTGGAGCTTGCTACACAGGAGTTCAATACCTACAACGACCTCCTTAAGACAGAGCTCCCAAGGCTCTTTGAGCTAGAGCGAGAGTTCATCAGACCTCTATTCCGAAGTTTCTACTACATGCAGCTCAATGTATTCTACACCCTACACGAACGCATGCAATGCCTAAATATTCCATATTTTGACCTCTCCAACGACATAGAAGCGGCATTTCGGAAGAAGCAAGGAAACGTACAAGAGCAAGCGGAGGAGCTTACAATTGTACACTTCAAGACCACCGGCCAGAAAGCCAGTCGTATTGGTACCAAATTCAACAAGTACGGCAAAAAGGAAGGAGAGATCACCAAGCTTAGTCCTGAGCCTGGAGCTAAGCCTGGAATAAGAAAGGCAATAGAAAGCTCCGATACCCCACCTCCAACATACCAAGCCGCTATGACTTCGTCAGATAACAAGATGCTTACGCCTGGACAGCTCAATATTGGACGGAGTAACTCGACAGGGGCTGCGTTTTCAACGGGTGGAAAGCCAAAACCTCCCCCGCCGAAGCCAAAGCCAAAGAACTTGACTCTCCAGGTAGAGAAGGCTACTGCAATGTATGACTTTGAAGCACAGGTGGAGGGCGATCTGGCGTTCAAGGCAGGTGATGTGATCGAAATTGTACAGAGGACTAGTAATGAGAATGAGGTATGACTCGAATGTTGCACCCGGCTTCGTGGTCTGATTGGATGGTTAAGCTAAAATTTAATGCGTCTAGTGGTGGACTGGGAAGCTGCACGGGGTAACGGGTCAGTTCCCAGGGAACTATGTCAAATTGGGTTCATAAATAGGGTCTTGCAGATAGTGAAGGGGTGTAAATATGGAATCCAACTAAGAGTGTGATTGATATATGACTGGGAATGGTTCACAAGGCTACCTGATGGCGGCTATGCGTGGGGACATGAGGAGATGCGAATGATGGTTGGTGGTTGGTTTCTATTCCTTTAGCGCGAGTGGCATCCGCTCTCTGGTTACGTTTGTGCTCTTACATCTTTCCCAGCTTGGATGAATCCTATTTACAAGTAATTATATTGAAACCATTGTTTTTTATGCGCGGATAACCGGTGTGTTAGATGCAATGCATGAAAACATGATGGAATAGTTCAAGTAATTACTGGTTCAAAGGTACGGGAACGGGGCCACCTCATAGCCTAAGGCTCCCTCTGGGGGAAAGGCATATAGACTCAAAAAAAAAAAAAAAAAATTACTGCAAGGCTATCTTCGGAGATTAATATCACAAAATACTGTTATGCATTGGCCCTGGTGAATCGTGGATGATAAATATAACCTGCAAAGCACTAAAAACATGCATAACATTTCCCCGCAGCATAATTATTTTAGCGCGTAGGTAGGTAAGAGACTGGGACCGAGAACAGCATAACGTTAAGCTTATGTCCCTTCCAAAAGCTCTTCCCGGAGGTGTTTTTGTTGGTACCTGGCAAGAATGGTGGAACCAACGGATTTTGCTACAGGATGTCTATCTGCGGTTAAGTTATAAATATATATGAATGATCTACAAGAGGTATAATGTAGTTACCCGCTGTCGTACAGGTTGGTTTAGCCTTAGATCTTGGGGTGGGAACGGCCACTCGGGACACTGGGCGCGCGTGCGATAGTTATACTTCTGTGTCTGTAACTTTGACTTCGTATTCATATATTCACTGTGAAGCCTATTTGCTGCAAGGAGGGGTTGAAGGAGACTAAAGATTACCCTCAGCCAAACCACAACAGTACATCTAATATCTAACCGTCGCCCTGTCCAACAATTATTCCCCTGTTTATCTCATCCCACCACTCAAGCGAGTACGTCAAATGCTAGTGCCTGCTGGTCATCTAATTTCTAATTTTTGCCCCCCGACCCCACCATTGGCCATGGCCATGACATGCATTGGCAGCCACCGCAGCCGAACTCCGGCAGCTGAAGGGCTCCTTCTCAACCCAATGGTGGGCTATCTGCATGTCTCCAACCCACGAGCGTAGATCTCCATCGAGAGCCAACCAATACTCTAGTACTGTTCTAAATATACCTACCTTACTGTACTCCAACCACTAACCACTCTGCCGGTGCCTTAATTTTCCTCGTCTATGCCCGCTCCCGCTGACGTTTTGTACCACCATGAAATATTTTTAGGTTTCAAGTTTGTCTTGTGGTGGGGGATCAGCAGTAGCGGTAGGACCCTGGGAGCAGGGATGTGTCGCGTGTGCGGGTACCGCGTTTGGATTTGTGGTTTAACGCGGGTGAGGCGGTTGAACTAGTTTGGTTTTATCACCTCAAGTCTGACGCAGTGTAACGAAGTTCTCTAATTGTAAAGTATGGGAATAATACATGGAGATCAAAACCGCAATTTTCGTTTCAGGTATGCCATAACCAAAATCAAGGTCTGCCAAAACAAGCAGCTTTGACGCTCAACAAAACCCAAAACGCCCTCCTCATGATCCTCAGACTGGTAATTATTATGCTCACCCCCATTATGCCAAAGCGTATCATGATCATAGCCTGCATCCCCATCCTGATTATTATAGCTATACTCATTCTCACCCCACTCAGCCTGCCTTCTCCCCATCAATCTCCATACCTCATCAGCGGGTGCACCCGGCACATTCGCATGCTCCAACGGCGCGACCGAGACACTATCCATACCAGTGACCAGCCTCGCTTCCACCTTTGCATCCAACGGCTTAGCAATCTTCCTCTTTCGCTGCTCAGGTGTCTGTATATCAGCAGCTCCAGCAGGCAATATATCTGCAGGCCCCTCCACGACAGGCCTCCATGTGACCGTAGCTACATAGTAATTCAACTGATTCGGCCCCGTCTCATCCCTCAACCATCTCCTCCCCTCCCAAGTCGACACCCCGCTCCACTGCATGATGCTCGGCACGCATCCCTCCGCAGACATAATAACTCCATCCTTCCTCTCAAATTCCCATTTCTTAATTGCCTGCTCGGCAACCTGATCCACACTCGCCTTCTTCCTCTCCAAACTCTCAAATGCAACCCTCAACTCCTTCATGCTCTGGGGAAATCTACAAATATTGACCCACTTCTCCCCACAATGTAACGGCATATCCTGCTCCCACCCCCACCAATCCGTATGTCGAATTGTAATAGTCACCACTCTGGGGCGGAAATACCTCATACCCATAATCCCCATTAACCTCCCCCCTCCCTCTAACATACAAAGTTGGGCAAACACCCTAACATGCTCAATGCTGGGCTCAACATGACTCAAATGCAAAATATCCAGTGCCCTCTGCATCTCCCACACCTCTGTTATCCTAGGCGGAGATCTAGCTGCCCATGCAAGATAGAATGAATGCTCTGCACTCGCCCAAGGTAGATACCATGCCTCGGTGTATATCCTTTTACATGTCCTCAGCAACTCTGTATCTGTTCGCCGAGGAGCAAGGTAATCTGGTCTCTTGTAGCAGGTGGCATCTCCATACTCTTGTGTCTTGTCCTCGTAGTCTTTTAGTGCGTATTCGAAGATGAGTGAACGAATTTCGGGGGGGATATGGGAGAAGAGGGGGCAGGCCCATTGGGGATTGATCGTTTCGAGGGAGAAGGCGATGGGTTTGATATCATCTCCAGGTTCGCAGTTGGGGCCAAGACACCTATTGCCTGCCGAGCTGCCGGGCGTGTGTCGAGACCAACCAGCAGTGTCCTGGTGATTGAATCCTGAATAAGTGGACATGGGCCTAGATCTTTTTGGCAAGACAATATCTGAATAGCTCTCGCGCAGATTTGTGCTACGAGAAGATGTATTCGGGGAAAGCTGAATAGAGGTATATGCGAAAATAGAGATCTTGAGTGTAGGCGCGGCAACTTAGAAGTTGGAAGATGTGTTGTATGTTGTACAGTACCAAGTTTCCAGTCTTGGCCCAGGTTGTACTACATTACTACATAGTTTGTGTAACATGAGATCAGGTCTATTCGAATACATAACCATACTTACATACATACCGCCTCATAGCCTAAGGCTCCCTTCGGGGAAGGGCTTATAGACTCAAAAAAAAAAGAAAAAACTTACATACATATGTAAGTACTCCGTAACCACCGAATCTATCCCTCTTTATCTATCCCTAAGTATTTTTGTGTCACCTAACAATTTTCTGCGAACATCCTGCGAACAACCAAACCCCGTCCCCACATTCCAAACTGAGCAGGCGACTTCCCAATCTGGACTTTAGGTCTGAGCCAGGTCAAGTCATGACCAAATATGGACTAGGTAGGTATGTAGTACATAAACCTCTAGTCTGGTTGGCAGAAGACAGGGTACGGTATTTTCCAGGTATATAAATTCTACCATATGCACGTGCACGTCAAGCTCTACCCTACGGTAGGTACCTAGCCCTAGTCGTGCCCATGCATTGGGTCATGTCCCGTCCCAAACCGAATTCTTAAAAACCATAAAGTGGGGAAGGTCAATCCCGTAATTTCACTGACACTTGGTACTTGGGATTAATCACAGACATATAACGTGCATGTATGTGGGTACTTCAATCACTAACGTCCCACCCAACAGTTGGATGTATCGGTGATGCGTCCTTATTTTCGGTACCAGCACTACTGTAGCTAAATTAATGTGAGGGGGAAGTGTGCGTGACTCAGGTTAATCAGGGATAAGTCTTTCTTTGCATGCGACTTCTCCAAAACTCTGGTTGCCGGTACGTACTGTACTTTGAGACAATACATGAAGGATAGTGGGCTCGAGCTCTGCAGGACTGCAGGTATCGTAGTCTGGTTGCACAACCCCTCGTAGTGGGACTACAGGAGGTGCATGGTGATGATGTCTTTGCGGTAAGGCTACCATCAAGTTACTCTGTGGATAGTTCAAGTGGTGGTATATCACGACTATATACACTATTTGAGGTCCACAGCATATTCACCCGATGCATGTCTATCCTTACATTCATGGCATTTATTCACCCGCCTGCCACTCACACGGGGTCAGCCATATATCCATTTCCTATCCACCCATTTTCCAGCCATATGCATTCATTCCGTTCCAGTAATATCCCCCAAATATTCTCAGTACAGCCCGCTCCCAAAAGCTGAGTCCCAGGCCAAGGCCAAGGGTCCCCATAGATAGCCCAATCCTAAAACTATCTCCTAACCCAACAACCCAACGACCCAATGACCCAAACCCCGCCGCTGGTCTGCCGCCAATGACCCCCGCCCACTATGCACTCATCCATATCTGCCTCCGCTAGGCGGTGGTGCGCTGACCATAGCCTCACCGTCAACAAAGATTAGAAATACATATCAAGAAATAGAACTGTACAAAAGCAAAGCAGAAACACGGTTACGTCCGTGTGTAAGACATCAATACCGATGTAATAACTTGTGATTGGCTTGCATAGAAAGAAGAGAAAGGGTAGGATACATGAAAAAAGTGGGGAGAAGGCCTGGTGCAAGGGGTAGAAACTGAAGCTAAGAGTGCACGGCCGAAGAAAGGGAAGCGAGGTAAGGGCAGAATGGGGCAGGAGACGAAGTCAAATAAGAAAGGTAGTAAATCAAGTAATAACACATAAACAGAGTAAAATTTTGAAATCTCCAAGCCGAAGCAAAATCTCCCGTAAAATTCGGAATGAATCAAAAACTGAAGGCCAGCTAAGCTGTAAGCCAACAAACACCAAAGGCGGTTATTGCCAGGCCCTCAGGAAACCCTGCACTCCTATCTTAGGCGTCAAACTCTTCGGTGCAGGACTACATGCCCTCGTACTGCTCTCACTATAGGCCTCCCTAAACCCATAGTCAATCGCATACGGAGGTAGCTCCCTGTGCTTCCCTCTCCGATTTCCACCACCCTCATCTACAACTTCATTGTTGTCGATTATTATAGGAGTAATACCATCCTCTGTACTTGTTTCAATACTGCTCTTATCATCCCCCTCAGCGGAATGTAATCGTGCCCTGGTTTCGGAGGATAAACCTAGGCCTAGGCCTAAGCCTAAGCCTAACCCTATCCCTGGGCGACTACCACCTAATCCCCAATCCTCAAGTTCAAAGTCAAGGTCGAGCCGGCCCTCGCGCCGCCACTCAAGCCATTCGTCGTTCACTCCACTGACTCCTCGTTTGTGGTATTTCCATTCGTAAGTTGCTCCGATGCGGAGGAGGGTTGAGTCGGACATCTCTAGATTGGGGTAATGTGTGCTGAGGTATCCTTTCTTGACTGGTCTACCTCGGTTTTTTTTGGTGACTAGCTTATGAAGGATGGTCACTGTATCCTCTATTGCTGAGATTGATGGCAGTGGGGAGTCCCTCCCCGCCATCGACATTTCGTGTAGTTTTGCTTTGAAGGCGTAGGTATAGTCCACTGCATACAGAACAAGTGCTTCACTAGAGTAAATCACTTCTTTCTGTTTGAGAGACTCTTGCACCACATCACTGAGATAGCCTTGCTTCTCTGCTTTTGTCTGCCCTCGGTTGTTGATCCAATCTGCACCAAGGTTGAACTTTTTCGCTGCCTTTTTGGCGGAGGTGGCCAAGTGGGTCATTTCCTTTTCGGAGAGAGGTGAAGCTGGGATGATTGAAATGTTCGAGCAGTGGTTCGTCGTGTTGAGATGCAAACAAGAGAACGCCTCTCCAGTTACTATGAGATTGAGGTGCTTCTCTTTTCGACGCAGCCTCTCGCTAACATAGTCCAAAGCCTCACGCATATCTCCTCTCGACATCTCAATGTCAAACACCGGCAGGGTAGCCTTGCTGTTAAACGGGCCGAACAAACGTCCCATCCTCTTCAAGACAGCTTTGAGTTTGGACGCCGTCGTGATGGTGTAAAAGATCCAGGCGGGATATAACCAAGGAATTATAAGGAGTGGATGGATTAAATGCGACTATTATAGATTGACATGTGTGCTGACCACAAGAAAGCACTATCCTGTGACGTGACTGGGCTAACAGTAATATCAGACTTTCGGACCTAACAGCAAAGGCCTGAACGTCTAAGGCGTCGATTTCTTGAAACAGGAGGACACAATGGAACCTGGGATCTGGGGAAGGGGAGGTTTATCAACTCCTTCCTCTAGCCTTCCTGTAACCCCCTAGAAGCCCTCGAAGGCTTCCAGAGTCCGCCTGGGTGTCTGAGACTCTCAGTTTCAAGATATAGTTCTTCAAAAAAGTATGACGCCAGGGCTAACTGGATGTATGTGTGGGGGCACAAACTTGGCCCTGAACCAAAATTATGGATATAAAAAATCAGAGTTCAAAGATAGAACAACTCACTGCAAGGCCAGGCCTGAAAAGGCTTTGGATTGTTGGTGTTTCTGTGGAGGGTGGGGAGGACTGTGACCTTGACGGAGTAAACGCAGCAAGCGCGAGACAACAGGCCTTTATGGGCATAACAGTACCCCAGCACATACAGCCATACCCTGGTGATTGTGTGGCTAAATAAAGTACGCCCAGCATAAAACCCCCGTCGTCGGTTGCCAAGCGCTCATCTCCAATGTCTGTTATTCTTTTTCCAGCCCCTTTTGCACAACACCAGCTCAGACGCAATACACGCTGGCACCAATATATAACCGCGATAAATGCCTCCTGCGAAGTGAATTAGCCGGGACCGGGACAAACGACCACGTCACGTTAACGTCTTGCATCGCTTGCTGATTCGCTCCACAGAACACTAAAGGCCAAAGGGGCGGACCTTGGATTACTTGTATGGGTATCTCGTTCCATAATTCCTAGATGAACCATGCACTGTCCAGGTAAGGGGGTCGCCATTGTGTCTATTTCATGATCGAAAATAGGAGGAGGAGGTGAAGAGCTGACAAGGAAGTATAGCCTTGTTTCTCGCTTCACTACATACACACACATCCCCCAATTCCATGTGATACCTCCCGTGACGAATCCTCCGAGAAAGCCATAGACAGGGAAAGCCATAGACAGGGAAAGCCATAGACAGGGAAAGCCATAGACAGGGAAAGCCCGGGGATTATTGCCCTTGGCCCTTCCACAGTGTTAACTCCGAGATTGGCACTGATAAGTGGGGATTTGATTCCCAGGGAATCTGACTTAGGGCAATCGGGACACGTGTGGATGTCCCCGATTTGCAAGGAATTCTCTGGAGGCTAAGTTTTTTGTAGTCTCATGCCAAGAGGCCGAGCGCCGGAGACTAGACTACGGTAAGTTTTTTTCTAATGATTGCAGACTCTCCACTGCGCTGCCAAGACAATTAAAATTGTGCGACTAAGAAAAACAAAAAAGCTCAATAACCTAGTTAGATACATCCTGCTTGGGGGGGTTCAGTGGATTGACAGGCCTGACATCACTAGCATGCTGGGGTCTTATTATTGAGCTCCTCCTCTCTTGCATTTGTGGAAACGTCCAAAGTCCTAACCAATTAATTCAGGGTAACTCCCTGATGCGCTGTGCCAGAGGTCACCGATACCCTTGTGGGCTGGTCTCATTCGGTCAGCTCTAATTCACAGCGTGCCTGCAGCTGACATCAGGTCTCCACATACGTGCTATGAAGAGCAGATACTCTACTAGGTACCTGGGACTTTGTTTCTTTGGGGGGCAATCATACTGGTCTCGCATCCAGGCAATCTAGCCCGGCACCGGTCTTTGCTCCCGCGTGTAAGAACCGGGTTGCATGGCATATGCAACGACAGAGTAGCATAGCATATAGATGTTCTGTTCCGTTCAGCAATCGGCCCATTGACAAATCGTCTCGATAACTCTATATCTTGGACATACGCCCCTGGTACTTCATACACCGCATTTTATTTTGAGCAGGACAAATGCCAGGCATTCCCGAATAGAAATTACAAGTCTGGGCACGAGAACACACCGCATCCCCGTGAGATGAGGGAGGAGATTAAAAGGAAAAAACATTTACGCAAGGAAAGCTGTCACCGCCCTACCTACACTCAGACCTCTTCCCCTGACATCCCTCTGCTATCTCCTGCCATCTCCTACCGGCGGGCATCTCATCATGACCCTGACTACTCTGACTACCTACTGTGGGGGGAAAAGCGCAACCAGATAGACGTTTGCAACATGTCAAGTGATGGTCATTGGACATCCCACTTCTCAGTACCGTCAGTAGTGATGTGCGAGTCTAAATAAACTCTGATACTTTTGCTAGAAATAGTCTCATGTCAGCTGGAAATTGGCATTTTATGGTAACTATAATGTGTTGGTATTGTGGTAGGAGTCCTGAATAGTCGCTATGTGCGAAACAGAGATAAACTTCAATTCTGACGCTTCGAGATCTATTGCTAGGGGAGAACTGCTCTGGTATGATACCGACAAAGAAATCTAATTACATTCCGCAGACTCCAGCTGCTTATATCCTTCACTCTCATGTCACCAATAGCCCTTTCGGGGACCCTTGCACTCATCAATGTCACCATTGACCCTTTTTGGCTACTTTGCCACATACCACGGGATCGAGAGTATTTCCAACATAATGTTTATGTAGTCTGTATCGATGACTCGTGAAGATTATGTACCTACTGGCCTCAACCTATAAAAGCTATCTAAGTATTGAACCTAAATATTGAACCATTGCAAGAACGGCTACTGGATCGGGTATATCATTATACCAGCTTGATGTATTACCTATTCTGATGGTTCAAGCTACTAAATTGGGAAAGCAGCCACCACCACAATATTCTGCTATATCTTCTCCTGCTACTCCTACTTCTCCTCCTCTTCTTCCTTTTATCCTGCTCACATTTTTCTTCATCGATTTGGCAGGTATATTACTTTTGCTTACGATACATTTACATCTGAGATCTGAATTCAAAATGTGAGTGTTTCACCACTTACCAAGGTATTCAGACTTTGCCGAAAGCTGTTAACAGGAAATAGGGACTAGGCAGCTGCAGCTGTATCTATCGTGGCCATCGTAGCTGCGCTCCTACTTGCTATGGCATGCTTTATCTACTTCAAAAAAGAGTAAAAAAATTTTAAAAAATGGCGCGGGGAACTTTAGGGACCCTTGGAAGGGTGGGGCCGCATTGTCAAGGCCTCCGGCAGTGGATGATCATGAGGTTATATAGCTGCCCTATGTCTAGTTCTTGCTACAGCTGATGACTGCCCTATGTCTGGTGGTACTGTATCAATAGCATAGCTAATGGCTCTTCTAGGCACTCCTGGATCGAACTACGTCTAGTTCTCTCCTATACAGCAGCCCGGCAGAGGTGAGGTTAGCTGCCCTATATCTAGTTCTTTCTATAGTGTAAGATACAAGGCTATGAGTGGAAGAATGGTGGGAATAGAAGCGGCAAGGTGTGTGAACAAATAAATCGTAGATTATGCTATAGCTAAACTTATGGCTATGATATCTAATAATTCATCGGCTGGTTTTTCCAATTTCCTACAGCGAAACCGGTCCTTTTTATCTAAACTGGATAATTTCCA
>Ga0307514_10003119_pt1 | contig 16302 bp, 16 predicted proteins | sample 16_EM_MG_FD_203088 | JGI IMG/M metagenome (GOLD analysis project Ga0307514, IMG submission 203088) | Populus trichocarpa ectomycorrhiza microbial communities from riparian zone in the Pacific Northwest, United States - 16_EM | ecosystem: Host-associated > Plants > Roots > Unclassified | place...
TTTTGTCAGTCACCGACGGGCCCGCCACGCAAGCGCCAGCCAGTTCACCTTCATGCACACCACCATCGTGATCAGCAACGCTGGCCAGCTCAGTTGGGGCACCACTCTGGCGGCAATCACCAACAAGGCGATTGCCACCGCAATCTTCAGCATTTCCCAGAACATGAAACCGACGGCGGCACCCACCGGGCTTCTTGTTCCCCTGGTCATCCCACGGGCCATCAAGGCCCCTGGAAGCACCACGGACAGCGCACCGTAGAGCGCCGACCAGGCTGCCGAGCTGCGTTGCGTGATGACCCAGATGAGGGCGGCACACAACAAACCGACGAGGGCCTGAGCGCCAACCACGCGCCATGGGGACACCATCGGCAGCTTGGCTTTCAGGGCCTTCGCTTCTTCGGAAGTCAGCGCCTTGAAGGACGCGTCATCCGCCTCATCTGGCCCCCAGGCACGGCCCACGGTATTGGTCATGGCTTGGGTTACAGGCGGTTGCAGCAAAGCCTCGGAATTATACGTGGAAACCCCTGAGGCTCCGGAAGGGTCCAGGCGGGTGCTCTGAAGCCACACTGAAGCCTTCGGGTTGATGGCCCGATTTTGGAAGCTGACGCGAAGATGATCAGCCGAAGGTATTGGCTGGTAAGCCGGGCACGTCGACACGCATCGTGAGCACGCGGCCGGCGAGCGGTTGCGCCTCGAGTTCAGCCGCGGGCCGGTTCTCTCGCGACGTGGTGATATAGAGGGTTTTCAGGTCCGGGCCGCCGAAGCACGGCATGGTGGCGCAGCGAACGGGCAGGCGAATCTCGCGATTCACTTTGCCGTCAGCCGACAGCCGCACCAATCGCTGACCTTCGAACAATGCGGACCAATAGCAGCCTTCCGAATCGACCGCGGCACCGTCGGGCCGGCCGCCGTAGGTCGTCAGGTCTTGCTGTGCTTGCTTGATGGGAAAGCTTGCGAACACTCGGCGCGGACCCAGCGCGCCGGTGGCCGCGTCGAAATCGAATGCGTAGATGGCGTGTGCCTTGGTGTCGCTGCAATACAGCGTGCGGGCATCGGGGCTCCAGCCCAGGCCGTTGCTGACGGTGATGTCGCCGACCATGCGCGCAAGAGTGCCGGCTTCGTAGCGATACAACGCCGCCAGCGGCGGATCGCGTGGTTCATAGATCGTGCCGACCCAGAAGCGGCCGTGCGGGTCGCACTTGCCGTCGTTGAAGCGTTCGTTGCGTGGGTCGTACGGCGGCGCGGCAAGGGCCGTGCGCTGCCCGCTGCGCGTGTCGAAGCGCCACAGCCCGTCGCGCATCGCAAGCAGCAAGCCACCGTCGCGCATGGGTGCGCAGCTCGCCACGTCAGTGTCGAACTGCCAGCGGTTGTGGTGCAACGTAACCGGGTCGAAGCGGTTCAGTGTGTGGCCGGGGATGTCGCACCAGTACAGCACCTGCTCGGTCGGGTGCCACAGCGGAGACTCGCCCAGCAGCGAGGCTGGCGCATCGAGCGCGGTGATGCGCTCGTCGGTCGGTGCGGCCATCACAGCGGCGACACGCCGATCTTCATCCAGGCTTCGGAGGCCTGGCCGGGATCGAGCGTGATCAGGCCGTGGCTGGCCGGATCGGCCATGTGGATGGCGTCGCTGACGTGGCTCACCGGCTCGACGCAGAAGTAGTCTTTGTCGTGCGGCGTGTAGACCACGAGGTAGCCCAGCGATGAAGTGAGCTGCAGCGAGAATTTCTCGTCGCGGATGTGAGCCGGCCCCTTCCAGCCTTCGAAGCAGTTGTCGAAGTTGAATTGCGACACGCCGCCATCGATGCCGTGCTGGGCCATCTTGTGGGTGGGCAGCTGTGTGGCGTCGGATTCCCAGCGGTCGGACAGTTCGATGTGAAGGCTGCTGCTGGCCCGTTTCGGGAAATAGGGGTGCCAACCCAGCCCCACCGGCTGCGCGATGTCCGCGGTGTTGGTGAACACGAGTCGCACGGCGAGTTGTTGCGGCGTGAGGTTGAAGTGCTGCTTGACCTCGAAAGCGAAGGGCCAGTGTTCGTCGGGTTGGTGCTCATAACGCAGCACCAGTTCGTCTGCGCTGAACGACACCACGTCCCAGGCGCGCAGCCAAGCCACACCGTGCACCGAATGCGGGTTGTCGCCGAAATTGGTCGCCGTCGTGTACTCCTTGCCCTTCCAGCGGAAGTGCCGATAACCCAGGCGGTTGGAGTAAGGCACCAGTGGGTAGCAGCCCGACGGCCGCGAACTCGTCAGATCGGCCGGCTCGACGGAGCGCAGCAGCGGTGTCGTGTGGTGCCACAGGCCCGCGATGGCGGCACCGAGATCGGGGCGAACGGCAAGGCGCAACGCGCCGGCATGGAGTTCAAAGTGGTTGTTCGACGGGCCGGTCATGGGGTTCTGGCGGTGAAGGATCGGGGAGGCTGTGATCGTACGCGGCTCAGGTGCCGGTCTGCGTGCCGCTGGACAGCAGGTGCACGTGGTTGCCTCCGCCGGTGCGCAAGGCGGCGATGGCCGCACGGGCGCTGCGCATCATCAACCCGAGGTCGGAGCCGATGGCCACGTAGTCGAAGCCCGAAGCCCGGTACTGCGCGACGAGTTCGGGTGTGTCGCCGAGCGTTCCGATCGAGATGCCGAGGGCCCGGCAACGCTGAGCGGCCTGGGCCATCAGGTCCATCACGGCGGGGTGATGCGGCTCGCCCACATGGCCCATCGCGGCGGAGAGGTTGGACGGCTCGATGAAGAGTGCGTCGACGCCTTTCACCTGGGCGATGGTTTCCAGTCGATTGATGGCGGCCGGTGTTTCGAGCTGCACGATCACGCCGACGTGCTGGTTGGCCGTCTTCAGATAGTAGGGCGTGGTACCGAAGCGCGAAGCGCGGCTCATGCCGGCCACGCCGCGCTGGCCGTCAGGCGGATAGCGCGTGGCGGCGACGGCGCGCTCAGCCTCGGCGGCGGTCTGGACCATTGGAAACAGCAGCGTGGCGGCACCTGCGTCGAGCACGCGCTTCACGACGACCGCGTCGTTCCACGGCACCCGCACCACCGGCAGCATCTTGGTGCCGGCCACGGCTTGCAGCAGGTGCGCTACGCCTGCTATGTCGAGCGGTGCGTGCTCCATGTCGATCACGCCCCAGTCGAAGCCGGCACAGCCGATGGCCTCGGCCACCAGCGGGTTGGCTGACAGGATCCAGGTGCCGATGGGCGCGTGGCCGCCCGAGGACTTGAGGAGTTGCTGGAAGGCATTCATCGCGTCGGCCTCCTGTCGTGATGGCTAGTCGAGCTTGGCCCGCAGGTAGTGTGCGCCGGGAATCGGGTTGTAGTAATAGGGCGCAACGTCCTCGAACCCCAGGGTGGCGTACAGCTCGCGGGCCGATTCCATGTCGTCGAGCGTGTCGAGCAGCATGTGCGAATAGCCGGCGCGGCGGGCGTCGTCAAGCAGGCGCTGCGCCATCAGCCGACCCAGGCCGAAACGGCGGAACGCCGGGCGCACATAGAGGCGCTTCATCTCGCAGGCGTTGGGGTAGTCCACGTCGGCCAGCGGGCGGAAGGCCCCGCAGCCGGCCACGTCGTCGTCGACCATCGCCAGCAGCAACTGGCCGGAGGGTGGCGCGTATTCGCCGGGCAGCGTGTCCAGTTCGGCTTCGAAGCCCTGAAAGTTCAGGTCGACGTCGAGGCTGACGGCGTATTCGCGAAAGATCGATCGCGTGCTGGTAATCAGCTCGGGCGTGTCGACCGTGATCAGGCGTACTGCTGGGGTGTTCATTCGAGGCGGTATCTGTCTATGCACCCAGGCTCACCAGCCAGGCGACACCACCGGCGCAGGCGGCCAGCAGCGCCGCTGCAAGGCCGCGCGACATGGTGCTGTCGGTCGATGCCGGAATGTCGTCGGTGAGGGTCTTGTCGCCACTGAGCATTGGGCCGACCAGGTTCTGTCGCTTCTTGACGAAGTAGAAGACGATGGCTGCGATGTGCAGCACCACCAGCGTGATGATCAGCCACTGACCGAAGCTCTTGTGCCACTTGGTCAGCAGGTGGCTGGTGGCCTCGCTCACGAACTTGATCAAGGGGCCGGTGTTGGAAATCTCGTCGTCGGCAAACAGACCAGTGCCGACCTGAACGGCCAGGATGCCGAGCAAGCCGAACACCGACAACGCGCCGGTGGGGCTGTGCCCGACGTGGAAGTATTCGTTGCTTCGGCTTTGCCCGCGCAGGTAGCGCAGCAAGGTGGCAGGCGAATAAATGAAGCTCGTGAAGCGAGACCAGCGCCCGCCCACCACGCCCCACAGCAGGCGAAACGCCAGCAGCGCCAGGACGGCGTAGCCCAACCGGAAGTGCCACTCCATCGCGTTGCCGCCGATCTTGGCGCTGATGATCGAGGCGATGACGCAAGCGGCCAGCAGCCAGTGGAACAAGCGTGTGGGCAGGTCCCACACGCGGACTGGACGAAGGGCAGGTGGCATGGCGTTGAGGGAAGTGAATGCAGCGCAAAGATAACCGGTCAGGCTTGGCATGGCGAGCGTGTCGGGCTCCTCGTGTCGTGGTCGGGAATATTTGCCGATGACGCTGCGTACACCACGCAGGGCCGCATCGCCCTTGGTCCCGAGCTGACCACAACCCGCCAGGAGAACCCGAATGAAACGTCTGTTCCTTGCCATGGCTGCCATCGCCAGCCTTGGCACTGCGCTGCCCGCCGCAGCGCAATTCGCCAAGCCCGAAGACGCCATCAAATACCGCAAAGCTGCCTTTACGGTGATGGCGGCGCATTTCGGTCGCGTGGCAGCCATGGCCAACGGCCGCATTCCTTTTGATGCCAAGGCCGCGGCCGACAACGCCGAGATTGCCACCATGATGTCCAAGCTGCCGTACGCCGGCTTTGTCGATGGCACGGACAAGGGCGACACCAAGGCCAAACCCGAAATCTGGACGGAGCGCGACAAGTTCAATGCAGCGGCCACCAAGATGCAGGACGAGATGGTCAAGCTGAATGCCGCCGCCAAGACCGGCGACGCTGCCGCCCTCAAGTCCGCGGCGGGTGATGTGGGCAAGGCTTGCAAGGGGTGCCACGACACCTACCGCAAGGAGTAGCGTCGGCAACAGCTCCACTTCAAAAAGGCCCGCTCAGTCGGGCCTTTTTGTTGGTGCCCATAGCTGCCAGTACAGCAAAACGCATCCGCTACCATTGGCGGCTGCTTTTCAAGCAGCTTCGCCGCTGGGCCTGAACACGCAGGACACCAGCCTGAAATTTGCCGGGCCCGGTGGCCCCACACGAGCCTTTTCGCATGACCTTGTTTCGCCTTCGCTCAGCGTCGCCCTTGCGGGCATTGGCCCTTTCCCTTTGCATGAGCCTGGGTGCCGCGGCGAGCTTTGCGGCCGACGAAGGGAGCAGTGGCTCCTTCAATGCACCCGGCTATTCGCCATCTGCCGGGGCCAGTGCGCCGGCCGGCAACGGCCAGCAGCAATCGCCAAACATGCAGCGCGGTGCCGCAGGTGGGGCCAATGCACAGCAGCGTGGATATGACCCATTGCAGCAGCGGCCCAACGAGACCGGACCGCGCCGCAACGAGCTGATTCCCGCGAAGCCCAACGAATTCCAGAAGTTCGTCGAGACGGCCACCGGGCGGCAGCTCCCGCTGTTCGGCGCCAGCTTCTTCGTCGATGCGGCGAACAGTTTTTCGACCGTCGACAACGTTCCGGTGTCCAGCGACTACACCGTCGGCCCGGGGGACGAGATCATGATCCGCGCCTGGGGCGCGATCGACGTCGACTACCGCGCGACCGTGGACCGCAATGGTCAGGTCAACCTGCCCAAGGTCGGCAGCTTCACGGTGGCCGGGGTCCGCGCTTCAGAACTCGAGCGGCACCTGCGTGCCCAGATCGGCCGGCTTTACACCAACTTCAACTTGAACGTGGCACTGGGCAAGTTGAGCGGAGTGAAGGTTTTCGTGGTCGGGCCGGCGCGGGTGCCGGGGGTCTACACCGTGTCGAGCCAGTCGACGCTGTTGGCGGCCGTGGTCGCGGCCGGCGGGCCCGGGCCGAATGGGTCGATGCGCAAGGTGCTGCTGCGTCGAAACGGCGCGGTGCTGTCCGAACTCGATATCTACGAATTCCTGGTGCAAGGCGACAAATCGAAAGACGTGCAGCTGGTTGCCGGCGACGTGGTGGTGTTCCAGCCCGCAGGCGCACGCGTTGCATTGAACGGGGCCCTGGACACGCCGGCGATCTACGAACTCAAGACGGCCCAGGAGCCGGTGCGCGACGTGCTGCGCTATGCCGGTGGAACCCCGGTGCTGACCAACCCGAACAAGGCGCTGGTCGAGCGCATCGACCCGACGAAAACGCCTGCTGCACGCTATGTCGAAGAGTTCAAGCTTGACGACGCCGGCCTGCAACGGCCGCTGCGAGATGGCGATGTGCTGACGCTGTTGCCCATCTCGCCGCAGTTCGCCAACGCCGTCACGCTGAAGGGTCATGTGGCGCAGCCTCTGCGCTACGCTTTCATGCCGGGCATGCGCATCCTCGACCTGATCCCGAACAAGGACGCGCTGATCTCTCCCGATTTCTATCGGCGCAAGAATCTGCTGGTTCAGACCTTGGACGAGGAAGATTCTGCGGACCGCGATGTCGACAACGGACGCATGGGCGATACAGGTGGGCGTACCAGCACCGAGAGGGCGCGTCGTACTGAAGACCGGTCCGCCGTCGAACGTGCCAAGAAGGCGCCGGCTGCGTTGTTCGATGAGTTGAACTGGGACTATGCCGTCATCGAGCGCTTGAACGCCGACCTCAGCACACAAGTGGTTCCGTTCAACCTTGGCAAGGCCGTGCTGCAAGGCGATCAGACCAACAACCTCGAGTTGATGGCCGGCGACGTGGTCACTATCTACAGCCAGAAAGACATGCGCATGCCGGTGGCGAAGCAGACGCGCCTCGTGTCGATCGAGGGTGAAGTGGGTGCGCCCGGGACGTATCAGCTTTTGCCGGGCGAAACACTGACCCAGTTGATCGAGCGGGCCGGCGGTTTCACTCCACAGGCTTACGTCTATGGCCTGGAGTTCAGCCGCGAAGAAACGCGTCAGCGCCAGCGGGAGAACCTGACTGCGGCGATCACGCGGCTGGAGTCCCTGGCCGCCACGCAGACTGCGCGCGATGCTGCCAACAAGCGCGATGAAACGGCACCCGACCGCACGGCGTCGGTCAGTGCCGCGGCCACGCAAGCACAGATGACACGCCTGCGCAGCGTGCAACCCAATGGGCGCATTGCGCTCGAGCTGAGGCCGGAAGACACGGCAGCGGCCTCGCTGCCCAATGTGCCGCTGGAGCACGCCGACCGCATCATCGTCCCGTCCCGTCCCGGCTTCATTACCGTGGCTGGTGCGGTCGTGAACAACAACGCACTGCTGTGGAAACCCGGGCGCACGGTGGGCGACTACCTGAAGCAAGCCGGCCTCGACGAAGCAGCCGAGCCGGGCAACATGTTTGTGCTGCATGCCGACGGCACCGTGAGCCACGCCGGTGATCGGCGCGGTTGGTTCGGCTTCGGCCGGCTTGAGTCGCAACCGGTTCAACCGGGCGACGCGATCATCGTGCCGACTCAGCTGGACTTCGAAACCTGGGGTCGCGCGCTCGTTCGCAACCTGAAGGACTTCGGCCAGATCTTCTATCAGTTCGGCCTGGGTGCCGCTGCGATCCAGACGCTGCGCAACAACTGACCGAGGCGTGCATGAACAAGCTTGATCCCCACGCGTTGGTAGAAACCGAAGACGAATTGGATGAAGGCCCGGCTGTCGGGTTGCTGGACCTGTTGACCTGGCTGGGCGAGGGCAAGCGCGTCATCGCCGCGGTGACTGCGGCTGCCGCCGCTCTGGCTCTGGTCTACGCCCTTTTGCAGCCGCAGATATTCACTGCTCGAACGACGCTGCTCCCGCCAGGCAGCCAGCAACAAAGCACATCGGCGGCGGCACTCGCCGCTCTGGGTTCGCTGGGTGGATTGGCGGGTGGTATCGCCGGCAAAACACCGGATGAGCTGTACGTGAATTTGCTCAAGAGTGACACCGTGCAGCGTGCGCTGGCGACGAAGTTCGACTTGTACAAGCGCTATCAAGTTGAAACCTATGAAGTGCTTCGCAAGGTGATACCCCAGTATGTGCGCGTGTCTTCGGACAAGAAGTCAGGCGTTATCACGCTGGAGGTCGACGACAAGGTTCCACAGTTTGCCGCCGATCTTGCCAACGCCCATGCGGGCGAGGTGACCAAGTTGCTGTCTCGGCTCGCGGTGTCCGAAGCCCAGCAGCGCCGCATGTTCTTCGAGCAGCAGCTGAAGGACACCAAGGAGAGTCTGATCAAGGCTGAGCAGTTCTTGCGCCAAGTGCAGGAAAAGTCCGGCATGGTGGTGCTCGACCAGCAGGCGGGGGCCATCATCAAGGCGGTGGCCGAACTCAAGGCCCGGATCGCCGAACGTGAAGTGCGCCTCAAGGTGATGCGCACCAGCACCACCGCGGTGAACCCTGATGTGCAGTTGCTGAATTCCGAGCTGACCGCACTGCGTGCCGAACTGACGCGCATGGAGTCGTCCACCGGCAGCGTGACCGCGGGTGGCGCGGGCAGCATCGACATTCCCGTGGGCAAGCTGCCGGCCGCGGCGATCGACTACGTGCGTGCAGCGCGCGAGGTGAAGTTCCAGGAAACCATGATGACGAGCATGCTGCGCCAGTTCGAGGTTGCGAAGCTCGACGAGGCGAAGGAAGGGCAGTCACTGCAGCAAGTCGATGTGGCGATGCCGCCCGACAGAAAGTCCAAGCCCTCGAGAGCACTCATCGTGCTGGCTGCAATCTTGGTGGCCTTGCTCTTGTCGTCTCTGTTCGTTGTGTGGCGTAAGTACCGTGCGCTGGTGCGCGAACAAAACCCCGAGGCTGCGCAAGCCTGGGCGCAGATGGCAAAGGCCTGGCGCTTGCGCGGCTGATCAGAGCGGGTGGGACGCGAGTTCCACCCGCCCGTTGGGTGCAGAGAAGGCTGCTTTCAGCCGAACCTTGATCGACACCGGCAGATGGCCGATGCCTTCAGGCTGCAGCACTGACATGGCCGACGCTGGCAGGCCCTCCATCGTCAACGATTGCAGGCTCACGTCACTGGTCGGCATGTCGTCGCAAGGATGCTTCGGCCCCCATTCGATCAAGGTCGGCAACACACCGTCGCACAGGCGCCGGCCATCGGGCCGCACGCTGATTTGCCAGCGCAGTTCGCCTCGTTCGGCGCGAAGCCCCTCACCGCCGTCCCATCCGGCTGCCGACAAGGCGCTCAAGTGAGTTTGCAAACGCGGGCTGCGAGCCACCCAGTGAATGAGTTGTGGGCCTTTCGCCAGCGCTGCCTGCAGTGCGGCGTCGTCGAGGTCGTACCAACGTGTGCGACCTGGTGGTGGGGCTTCAGGGTCGATGGCGATGACCTCGAGGTAGCTGCGCGGAAACGCGTCCGATGAGGTGTTGAGCAGCCGGTTGTGCGTGCTCATCAACGCGTGGCGGCCGCCCGGTCCGGGTGTGACGCCCAAGGTGGCCTCGCACCACGCCACGCCTTCATCGAGCGTGCGCGCACCCACGACCAGGTGATCGAGCACCACCGGCATCACAGCACCAGTTCACCCCGGATGCAGCTCACGCTGTGGCCGCCCACCCACAGCGTGTGGCCGTCTTGCTCGATGCTGATGCGGCCGGCGCGCCCCAGGCGCTGGCCCTGCGCCGCGAGATAGCGAGCGGGCGCGAGGCCGGCACCGATCAGCCACTGCGCGAGACCGGCGTTCAGGCTGCCCGTCACCGGGTCTTCGGGGATGCCAACGGACGCGGCGAAGGCGCGCACTTCGAACTGGCATTCACTGCCCGGTGTATGCGGCGCCACGACGCCCACCTTGGCCAAGGGCTTCAAGGCGGCGTGGTCTGGCTCGATGGCCAGCACCGTGTCGGCGCTGTCGAGCAGCAGGCCCAGCCACTTCGGTCCGTTGTTCAGCCATTGCGATGCACGCACCTGATCGCGCCGCAACCCCAGCGCCGCCAGCACGTCGTCGAGTGTTGAACCGTCCACGGCCTCCATCTGCAGCGGTGGCGCGGCAAAGGCAGCTTGTTCGCCGTTCAGCCGGATGCGCACGAGCCCCACACCGCATTGCTGGACCACCATGCCACGTGCACGGGGCTGCCCGCCGGCGCCGAGCCAGGCGTGGCAGCTGCCGAGCGTGGGGTGGCCGGCAAACGGCAATTCACCGCCTGGCGTGAAGATGCGCACGCGGTAGTCGGCCGCCGGGTCGCTGGGTTGCAGCAGGAAGCTCGTCTCCGACAGGTTGGTCCATTGCGCGAAGGCCTGCATCTGCGCGTCGCTCAGACCGTCGGCGCCATGCACCACGGCCAGCGGGTTGCCGCGGAGAGGCTGGTCGGTGAATACGTCGACCTGGGTGAAGGCGAACTTGTTCATGTGGCTTCCTTGAGCGTTTGCGCCAGCATCTCGATGCCGCGAGTGATCTCTTCGGGCGAGACCGTCACGAAAGACAGCCGCAGCGTGTTGGCGCGAGCCTGGTCCGCATAGAAGGCTGCGCCCGGCACATAAGCCATGCCACGCGCCACTGCCTTGGGGAACAGCGCCACTGCGTCCATGCCGGCCGGCAGTTCGATCCAGAAGAACATGCCGCCGCGCGGTGTGTTCCAGCGGCAACCCGAAGGCATGTGGGCCTTCAATGCAGCGCTCATTGCATCGCGCTGGGCGCGGTAGCGTTCGCGGATGGTGGGCACGTGCTTGAGCAGAAAGCCGTCGCGGATCACCTCATGCACCACGCGCTGGTTGAAGCCTGGCGTATGCAGATCGGCTGCCTGCTTGGCCTGCAGCAGCTTGGGCCCCAGGGCCTTGGGCGCAACGACATAGCCCAGGCGCAAGCCGGGCGCGAGCACCTTGGAGAACGAGCCCAGGTAGACCGTGCCTTCCGGCCAGCGCGAGGCCAGCGTTGCCGGCGGCGGCTCGTCGAACCAGAGATCACCGTACGGGTTGTCTTCGAGGATCGGCAAGGCCAGCGCTTGCGCGGATTGGACCAGCGCATCTCGCCGGCCGGCGCTGATGCAGCGGCCGCTCGGGTTCTGGAAGTTGGGCAGGGCGTAGAGGAAGCGCGCGCCCCGGGCAACGCCCAGCCCATCGGGCACCGGGCCATCGTCATCGCAGGCCACCGACACGTATTCGGGCTCGTAGGGGTTGAAGGCCTGCAGCGCACCGAGGTAGGTCGGTGCCTCCACCGCCACCGTGCTGCCCACGTCGATCAGCACCTTGCCGGCGAGATCAAGGCCTTGCTGCGAGCCGGTGGTGATGAGCACCTGCGAGGCGTCCACGCGCAGGCCTTGTGCGCCGAGTTCGCCGGCCACCCACTCGCGCAGCGGGCCGAAGCCTTCGCTGGCTGCGTACTGCAGCGCTTCGCGCGGCTGGTCGCGCAGCACGCGGGCGGTGGCCTCGCGCATGGCTTCGACGGGAAAGGTGTCGGGCGAGGGCAGGCCGCCAGCGAGCGAAATGATGCCCGGCTGCTCGGTCACCTTGAGGATCTCGCGAATGATCGAAGGGTTCATGCGCTCGGCGCGGTGCGCGAGCTTCCAGGGCGGGGTCGTGTTCATGTGCTTGATGTTTCTTTGTAGAGACCAGGGCGGGCAATTTCCATGATGCGATCGGGAGGCTTCGAGGGCGTGAAGCCGAAGCGGGCGTAGAGACTGTGCGCGTCGCGCGTGACGAGCATCGAGCGGCGCAGACCGGCAAGGTCGGGGTGCTGCATGACGGTCTCTATCAGCCAGACACCCAGCCCCTGGCCGCGCGCGCTTTCGAGCACGTACACGTCGCAGAGGTAGGCGAAGATGGCGCCGTCAGTGATGACGCGGGCGAACCCGATCTGCTCGGCCGATGCATCGTAGAGCCCGAAGCACAGCGAGCCGCGGATCGACTTCGCCACCAATGCCGCCGAGATGCCTTCGGCCCAGTACGAACGCGTGAGGTAGGCGTGGATCGACTCGATGTCGAGCCGCTGCCGATCGGTCGAAATCGTGAATCCGTGGCGGGTGGCTTCGAGCAGCGCGAAGCCGGCGGCATCGGTCATGGGGACACCTCTTTGAGCGGCATGTTCGTCGGCATCTTCTTGCCCGCGAACACCGTGGCGATCACCGCCAGCGAGAACAGCAGTGTCACCGCATCCAGCCGCTCACCCAACACCGGCACGGCGAACAGCAGCGTCAAGAAGGGCTGGACCAATTGGACTTGGCTCACCCGCATCGTGCCGCCCAGCGCCAGGCCGCGGTACCAGGCGAAGAAGCCGATCCACATCGAAAACAGCGTCACATAGGCGAAGCCCAGCCAGGCCGAAGCGCTGACGGCTTGTGTGGGCCAGGCGAGCCAGGTCACCGGCCAGGTCAGCGGCATGCTGAGCACCAGCACCCAGCAGATGACGTGTTCGGCCGACCACTCGGCCGACAGGCGGGCGCCGGCCACATAGCCCACCGACGCGCTCAACACGGCCAGCAGCAACAGCGCATCGGCACCGCTCACGCCCCCGCCGGCATACAGGGCGAAGCCCAACACCAGCACGAAACCCAAGACGGCGCAGGCCCAGAAGCCGGGCGAAGGCCGCTGCCGCAGCGCGAACGCCGCAACCACGGCCGTCCCCAACGGCAAGAGCCCGGTGACCACCGCGGCATGCATCGCGTCGACCTGCCGCAATGCCAGGCTCAGGAACAGGGGGAAGCCGATGACCGTGCCCAGGGCACTGACCAGCAGCGGCCCCAGGTGCCGTGCCTTGGGCCAGGGCGCACGCGTCAGCAGCAAATAGATCGCACTCAACACCGCGGCCAGCGCGGCGCGGCCGGCGGTGACGAACAAGGGCGGCAGCTGAGGGTCCGCCACCGAACCCACGGCCAAGCGTGTCATCGGCGTGGTCATCGCGAACAGGGTGACGCCGGCCAAGCCCAGCCAAAGGCCTTTGGTTTCTGAGTGCATCGGGCCAGTTTAGGGTCTGAAACCAGCACATGGCCAGTACACTCAGCCAGCACATTTTCCAATCTGTATTGGCGAATGGGCCAGCACATGAACTCACCCCAGCCTTTGTCGCGCCAGTCGGACGCCACCCTCACCGAGCAGCTATCGGGCCGCTTCGCCGAGCACATTCGTCAGCACCTGATGGCGCCTGGCGCGAGGCTGCCCTCGGTGCGCGAATGCGCGCGCCGCCACGGGGTGAGCCCGTACACGGTGGTCGCGGCCTACGACCAGTTGCTGGCCCAAGGCCTGGTCGAGTCGCGCAAGCAGCGGGGCTTTTTCGTGCGTGACCAACGCCGCAGCGCAGCACCTGTCGACGAGTCCTCGGCCCCGCCCGTTCGCATGGCGGCGCCGGTCAGCGCAACCATGCTGGTTCGCAGCATGTTCCAGCCGCCGGGCAGCCGGCCCATGCCCGGCCTCGGAACGCTGCCGATGGACTGGCTCGACCTGCCGATGCTGAGCACCGCCTTGCGCCGCGTCAGCGGTGCGGCGCAGCTCGGCGCGCTGTCTTTGCAATACGGCGAGCCGGCCGGTGACATGCGCCTTCGGCGCGTGCTGTCCTTGCGACTGACGGACCTGGGCGTCAAGGCGGCGCCCGAGCAGATCATCACCACGCTGGGCGCGACGCAGGCGCTCGACATCGTCACGCGCAGCCTGCTGCGGGCGGGCGATTCGGTGCTGGTCGACGAGCCCGGCTGGTCGATCGAATTCGCCCGCCTGGCGGCGCTCGGCCTGCGCGTGCTGCCGGTGCCGCGTGGTGATGACGGCCCCGACCTCGCCGTGATGCAGCGCCTGATCGAAGCGCAGAAACCGCACGAGCGCCCGCGGCTCTACGTCACCGTCTCGGTGCTGCACAACCCGACCGGCGCGTCGCTCTCGCTCGGCCATGCGCACCGCCTGCTCAAGCTCGCGCAGGCGCACGACCTGCACATCCTCGAAGACGACACCTACGCGCACCTGGCGCCGGCCCACCTGCCGCGTTTGGCCGCGCTCGATGCGCTGGAGCGCACGATCTACATCTCGGGCTTCTCGAAGATCCTGGTGCCCAACTGGCGCGTGGGCTTCATGGCCGTGCCGCCCGGTCTGGTCGACCGCATGATCGACACCAAGCTGCTGACCAGCCTCACCACCCCGAGCCTCATGGAGCAGGCTCTCGCGCATTGCCTGGAGCAAGGCCTGTTGCGGCGCCATGCAGAGCGGGTGGCGCAAAAGCTCGACGCGGCGCGCGCACGATCGGTCAAACTTGCCGAATCGGCGGGGTGCCGGTTCGCGGCGCCGCCGCGCGGCCTCTTCGGCTGGGTTGATGCGGGCATCGACACGGAACGTTTGTCGCATGCGATGGTCGACCAAGGGTGGCTACTGGCACCAGGCTCGCTGTTTCACGCGACACCGCGCCCAACCACGCTGATGCGCATCAACTTCGCGACCACGCAGGACGCCACGTTCTGGCAGGCGCTGGAGCGCACGCGCGAGGCGATTTAGCCCCAATACTGTTCAGATAGGCATCTTTGGTTGACAATCCATGCCCATCGAAGCTTCGATGGGCATGGACGATGGCGAGAACCCGCAAGGCGCTACCGGGGAGGGTGGACGTTGCACATCTGATCAGCGCAGGCGTGCTTGCCAGCGTGTGTCCGCGCGCCTTGATTGAGGAGGTGCTGGCCGATACCGGCAAGGCGAGTCAGCGCGAACGGTTGCTGCCGGCGCCGGCGGTCGTGTACTACGTGATGGCCTTGGCGCTGTGGCGTGAGGCGCCACTGGAGGAAGTGCTGCGCGTCGTGTGCGAAGGCTTGCAGTGGTTGGGTGGTGGTCAGGCTGAGGCGGTGCAGGCGAGCAAGTCAGCCATCTCGCAGGCGCGCACCCGGCTGGGGCCCGAGGTGATGCGCCAACTGGCCGAGCGCGTGCTGCGGCCGTTGGCCGCGCCGGGGGCACCCGGCGCGTGGTACCGGGGGCTTCGCGTCATGGCCCTGGATGGCAGTTGCATGGACGTGGCTGATGAACAGGCCAACGCCAAGTTCTTCGGCTACCCGGGCGCCTCGCGTGGCCAGACTGCCTTCCCGCAGGCGCGTGTGCTGGGTCTGGTGGAATGTGGCACGCATGCGGTGGTGGCCGCTGGCATTGCGCCCTACGGCCACAGTGAGCAAGCCATGGCCGCCGAGCTGCTGCCGACCAAGCTCACGACGGGCATGCTGGTGCTGGCCGACCGCAACTTCTACGGCTTCAAGCTCTGGCAGAGCGCCTGTGCGAGTGGGGCCAAGCTGGCGTGGCGGGTCAAGTCCAACCTCAAGCTGCCGGTGCAACAAATGCTCAGCGATGGCTCGTACCTCAGCACCGTGTTTGATAGCCGGGCCCCCGCGCGTGGCTCGGGCCAAACGGTGCGGGTGATCGAGTACACGCTGCACGACTCGGCCACGCCGGTGCAAGACAGCTACCGGCTGGTGACCAACATCCTTGATCCGCAGGCAGCGCCGGCCCTGGAGTTGGCGGCGCTGTACCACGAGCGCTGGGAGATCGAGGGTGTCTTCGACGAGTTCAAGACGCACTTGCGCGCCAACAGCACGGTGCTGCGCAGCAAGACGCCGGAGCTGGTCGAGCAGGAACTGTGGGGATTGCTGCTGGCGCACTTCGCCATCCGTCAGCTCATGGTGCAAGCCGCCCAGCCGCGCGGGCTCGATCCAGATCGCTTGAGCTTCACCCACGCCGTGCGCGTGATCAAGCGCAAGATGCCGCAAGCTGCGGCCGTTCCCCCCCTGAGCGTGTGGCTGCCTGGCGCGATGCAATGCTCGACGAGATCGCGCGCGGCCGCTGCGTCAGCAGTCGCGGTCGCTTCAACCCCCGCGGCGTCCGACGCAAGATGAGTGGCTACAACGTTCGACATCGCGGCGAACTGCTACACCAGCGGCATCAGCCGACACCAGTACTACTTATCTGAACAGTATTGGATTTAGCCCTCGTTTCTGGCGGCTTTTGGACACCTATAACCCGCCTCCGCGCCGGGTTGCATCCGACCCGGCGACTGACCTACATTCACGACTTGTTGTATGAGTCTGTTTGAACCCACCATCCCCTTTGGCGAACCCGAGCTGATGCGGGTGAGCGCGTTCCAGCGCTACCTCCATGAGCCGGGTGGCCCGCGTGCGCGCGAGGTGGTCGACACCGCGTTGCGCCAGCCGGGGCTCAGCCAATCGCTGTTGGCCGATCTGAGCCGCTTCGAGCACAGCGGCCAGGCCTCCGAGGCGCTCGAAGTGCTGGCCGCTTGCGTGCGCCATTCAGAGCAGG
>Ga0307514_10003120_pt1 | contig 16295 bp, 15 predicted proteins | sample 16_EM_MG_FD_203088 | JGI IMG/M metagenome (GOLD analysis project Ga0307514, IMG submission 203088) | Populus trichocarpa ectomycorrhiza microbial communities from riparian zone in the Pacific Northwest, United States - 16_EM | ecosystem: Host-associated > Plants > Roots > Unclassified | place...
GAGTGATGTTGAAAGAGTAGTCTCAATAGCAGAGTTTTGAATGAGCTAAGAGAAGGGAACAAAGCAGATGTAGCATCCAGAGGCCAGCAGGGATACTGGGGAAAATATGAGGAGTGATGATGTGGCACCTGTTAGAAGATGTAAAGGAAAGAAAAAGCAGTAGTGAGAACATTTGGAAACATGAAAAGAAACTTGAGGAAGCCTGAGAGTGACCAGTTCTGTAGAATAAGATTAGAGAATGTGGCCATTCATGGTGGTAGCAAACAGGAGAGTAATGGTGACGTGACCTTGTGACCTGTGATCTGATTTTCCGATTGCTCGAAGACTCCATTCTAACCTGCCGCTCCCATACTCGCTATAGGGTAGAACTTCTATTGCTGGAGACGGGAAAGTTGATGAACAGAAGTCGAAGCTCGAGAATCTACGCGCAGTATCAAAGACACTAAGTATGTACCTTACAGCCCTTTGCATATTCGGGATTCTACGTACAATTTGAGACTGAAGAAACTGTAAATAATACCCAAACAAAACAATCAAGGAAAAGAGAGAACCAAAAGAAACCTTGGGCCCGAGACGAAAACGGTTTTCGGATGCAACTTACACCTAAACTGTTCAGTGAGCCAGCTTGAGTTTGGAGGCCGCGGAATCTCGCATCAACTGAGCGCCGCGCTCTGGCCTCCTCTGAAGAACAGTAACAATCAACAAGGCTGATTGAGCAGTAATGTAAAATCCAGATTGATCAGTCTAACACCCCTAGACGCTGACAATCTTGATTCCGAAAAATTCGAAGACAAAAAGGATGGTTCAAAACAGTCCAAAACCTATATTTTTTCCAACCCTTCCGTAGTCAAACAATGGATGTGCCTTGTCAGCGCCATTTCCTTAGAGGCTACCGACAGTGGTGTGACATCTTGGTTGTGTCCTTTGTCCTTCTCATATGTATAAAATCAGCTCGGACACACCAACCCAATCTCGAGCTACCTACTACCCCGTTACAACGCCCACAGAGAAGGTTTTGAGAAATATAAGAAATGTAGAAGATGAGGCCCCTCCTTCCTCAATTTCGCCGGGCGGAGCCCTCGCCAGCTTTCGACACTGACCCACGCTTTAGAGTCATGACGCCTTCCCCTTTTGCCAGGGCAGGATTATTGACATTGATTACCGTCCTATTTTGGTGGGCGTTCCAGAAAGGGTCTTTGGATTGCGACGGGAATAGTTCAGGTGGGGGAAGTAATTGATAGCGAAGGTGCGTCTAGGTTTTGAACAACTTGAAGGATAAATTACTCATACACTTTCGTTCAGCTGCCTATTTTTTATTACCGCTAATGTGTTAAAGAAATGACTGTATACATAATGCCGTGACGGATATGTATTAGGAACAGTACTACCTGGATTATAGTTTGATCTTCTCAGTAAAAATTCAACATCGTCGAGCCGGGAAGAACATGGACAGACGGTATTGCATTGAAAGTAGCAACGTTTCAAGAATCCTTCTCGACCTTGTCATCTCAGATGGCCTTTCCTTTCGCATTGAATGGAAACATCGCAATTGCAGGGCCAGCAACCACGCCGTCATCGTCCAACCTGACATCACGTATCTTTTCGCTTGATCCCTTCACCACGATCACGTAGACGACGCCTTTGCTTGCCAGATCTCCAGGAATGCCTACAAAATACCTTCGCCGACTCGGAGTTGGCTCACCACCACTGACGGTTGGTCTTTCACGCTCGTGAACGCGTCCAAAGATAGTTTCCGCACCAGACAGAAACGCGACATAGAGGAATTCGGGATCGTCGTTCGTAGGTGACGAGTACGGGAAAGAAATTTCGGCTTCTTCCCCTGGGGCGAGATGTGGGGATAAAGTGAGGCGGGGATAAGGGCGGACATTGGCGGGTAGAAGGGACCGGTTCAGTTGTGGAGAAGTGTCAAAGTTGAAGAAGACGGTGAGGAGGGTGAGGACTTGATTCAGCGTTAGCGGCGTCTGAAGAAAGACAATTAAAGTTTATGAGTTTTTTTTCCCCCCTGAAGGGCACGAGACGTACGTGAAAGGGTGTGCCCCATGGGTTCTGCTTTCGTACGGATGAGTTGATCCACGCAGCCTGACAAGCACGGTTGGCGAGTATGGAGGCTCCCGCAGTTATGTATGCCTATTGATTGTGATATATGAATATAAACCCAGCAACCGCTGAACCGACGATCACCTTATTATTGAAGGACTGGAGGGTTTCAAGATATGCACTTGTCGCGATTGTCTCGATCGCTACACTAGTATCGATGAACGAATGCACGTTATTGTGATGACTAAAAGAAATTGCTGAGATAAAGTCGGGAGATTGGCTAAAACACCACTCACAAGTCATAGTTTGCGGGCTGAACATGCTCGCTACCAGCGGCGGCAATGGCGCTTTCCAGAAACTCTTTGTGCACTCTCCCGTTCGAAAAAATCTCTTGAAACCTTCCCCGAACCCAACTTGGGTAACCAGCGTTGTTGAAATCGTCATCGGAAAAGATAGATAACGCGTGAGAGTAAAAGGCATATTGGAATTGTTCGAGAATGAGGGCAAAGTTCAGATATTGGATATCTGCAAGTTAAAAAGTCGTCAAAGAAAGATGAAAGCGAAAATGGTGGGAAACTGACCAAGAAGGTCATCATCAACTTCGCGTCTAGTTCTGACTATATCTGATTGTTCGGGGGATCAATATCATATATTAATGAAGGCGACACAAACCATTTTGGATCCGACGATTGACATTCCCGGTTGATGTTGCTTGTTGCTCTGCAATATTTTGAAGCAGATTGGCTAAAATCCCTGCATAAACAGATGAGAAGTCGACGTCTTTATGGAGACGAAGAGTCGTGACACACCCCTGCTGGTGATATCAAGCGCCGGTTGACGATCTGCCGAGTTCAAGATTGCATGGGTGGAACGGCGGTACTCATGACCTAATGTCCTCGAGTTATTTGTCCGCGGAGTGTCCCTTCGCCGGCCTGCTCTACTCAGCGTTCTGTTCGCAAGTCCACGCTCCGGGATAGTAGAATACGAATTTGGAACGACAGCCGACTTCAAGGGGATGCTACCCATCGCCTCCCTTGTAATGGAATTCGAACGACTAACTCCGCTTTTGGAAGGGAAAGGAAGTCTTCTGGGTGATCTGGGACCTTGAATCGATGGTCAATACGAGGGCGAAAGAAAGATATCACAGACTGACTAGTGGCAAGGAAGTCTTTGTGGCTCGGCGAGCTGATTGAGTCTTGACGGGTAGTATCTGACACTTTAGCAGACTCTGCGTACAAAATCAGATCCGAACATGAGCGCCAAATGATAGCACATACCCGGGGGGACAGCATTGGCGAAAGAGTGAGCGGAAGACAGAGCCAAAGTAACGAATGAAGTGAGGATAGAAGCTTTCATAATAGATTTGTGTTGCAAAAGATTGTGGCGCTTTAAAAAGTTTGTATTGTAGACTGAGAATGTGTAACGTTGAAAGAGACGGTGGCGTGGAATATATAACCTTCCTTTTGGCGGCTGACGATTTTCGCCCGAGGACTCTAGTGTGACGGGAATAGATTTCAAAGTAAACCGACATGGGGTGTCGAAAACAAAGTCTTTATTTGAAGGAAATAGTTTTTGTTCAAGTCGAAGTGTGATTACTATTGAAGGGTTACGAGAAGATGTCATGTAAATCGATGAAATAACGATTCGCTGTGCATATAACCACCTTCTTCAGTCATCATGGGGCGTTCCAGTAGAAGGACGCGAGACCATCCCATCGATCTCTTAAGTCTGCAGCATTGAGTTGACGCCAAATCCTGAGACCCCCTTCCACGTAGCGAGCTGATATGCAAAAAGGCAAGGGACCACTCAGGTTGATCTCGCGATCGAGATCGGCAATAACCGAGTTACTGAAGTGTAAACCTTTGTCCAAAACGAATTCGATTGATTTCTGTGTATGAGAAGAAGACCAGCCCTCGTTGAGCCAACTGGAATGAAGGAGGGTAAGAAGGTCTCTGGGTAAAGCGGTGGCCGGAACCTGGTCGTCGAGCCAACTGGAATGAAGGAGGGTAAGAAGGTCTCGGGGGAAAACGGTGGCCGGAACCTGGTAGCCGATAGGGTTAATAACAAGGGTTTTAAGATGAGGAACGAATTTGCTCAATGGCCCTGATAGTGAGGGAACAAAAGGTTGTCGTAAGAATCGAGAATGGCCAAATGGTAAACATGACTGGAGATGAAGCTCGTTCAGAGCCGGAGTAGAAGAAAGTACTTGATGGACTGTTCCAAGAGAGGTAGGCAGCCTTGTACAAGAAACACGCAACGCAGTCAAAGAAGGAAAGACGAATTTATCGAAAGCGATTTCGATGTCCTCGGGAGTCCCTCGAATGCTCAACGCTTTCAGATTTTTATGATACGAGATTTTCCGCTCGTCGACATCTGTCGTACCCCAAGCCGGGAAAAATTCGAGAGTCAGGGACCCATGGGACAAACTTATACATTGAAGGAGGATGATGTACCAGTCTTGTTTGCGGATTCGAAGGCTAGCACTCAGATGCGTGATAGTTCTCCAAGGAAAAGCGGTGATGATGCTACTTTGGCTGGAAGACAGCTGAGTATGACAATCGAGGTGGAGTCTCCGCAAGGCGGGACACGATGGGAATCGAAGCGTGATTGTGTCATGTTCTCTGCCTGATGGTTGACTGACGACTAAAAACTTCAAGTTTTTGAATGTGGTGTCGTTCAGGACTCGGGATATTTTCATGAGATCCGTGGCGGAAAATCCGTGCAAGGTTAGAGTTTGAGCATTTGAAATCGCAGGGCATTCGAAGAAAGTGTGGAATGAAATAAATTTGCTAGAATCTTCGTTCGCGATGGAATCCTGAGTATGTTGTCGTATGAAATGGAGTGACGGCGAGAGTACACCCATATGCGAGCTCCAGAATTCTAAAGCGTCAAGCCCCTTCCGAAGGAAACCCACACCAAGGGATCTGACGGAAACGTTCCCAAGGACAAGCGCTAGCTCTGTCCATAATTGAGGTGTTCCAAGAGCTGCCTTTCTCCAAGACCGGCAAACATAGCATAGAACCAGCGGAGGACGGGCTGAGTTGGGAACTAGGAGTTCAGAAACATGGTCGGGAAGGCACCATGCAAAGATCTCGCCGAGTATTTCTCGTGGAAGGTCCTGAGGGCCGGCGTTCAGACTTTCATCCATGACTTGAAAGAAGCTTCAGTCCTTCATGCCGCGCGTTTCTCCTGTTCTTCACCTCTTGAAATCAAATAACGAACCAAACACAGCGGAAATATTCGCCACAAAAAGAGCAATAGAATGCGCACAACGAGAGGTCGACGACCTGATTTCACTTCCACTGACCGACCATGGCCGTTCGTATCTTGCACAACTTGTCAGCTTCATTCGAGCTCATCAAGCCGTGCTATCTCCCATTCGTTGCATACCAGTTGAGCTGCTTTCCAAAATCTTCGTCTATGTTACCTTGCATGGCGATATCGATGTCAAGCATCCTCCTCTCAACCTATCTCAAGTTTCTCGGTTGTGGAGAGTCGCTGTTCTCAGCTCTCCACTTATCTTCACGGTTCTCCCTCCAATGCAGCTTACGAAACACACCGCGTCGTCTGGTAGTCTATATCAGCTGGAATCTTTCATCAAAAAGGCCCCTTCTAATTCATTGCTTTCCTTTGAAATTGCGGACTTTGTTTCCGAACCAGTCCACCCTGTAGTAACGGAGCTCATTGCACAACCTGAACGGTGGAATTCCATTTCGCTTAAATTGGATCATTCGCTCTTTCGTCAACTCAACCCACTCCTGATTCATAGGGTCTCCAACCTCCGCAAGTTGCACCTCAAAATTCGGCCCAGTTCCATCGGCGTTTACGGTAGTCTTTCAGCTTTTGAAGATGCACCCGCACTCCAGGAGGTAGATATAGATTGCCCTGGGCCAATGTTACTCAGGCTTCCTTGGCGTCAGCTCACTACTTACAAGGAACGATCTCTGTCTACTATAGGAGTGACACTCCTTCTCAGGGACGGTGCTGCGGTTGAACATTGTGTCTATTCTTGCTCCGAAGAATCGCCGATCCCGTTTCTTCTTGCCCCTGCGCGAGTTTCTTGCCTTAAAATCATGGATATTAGGCTGTATCATGACAAACACGATATTCCTTTCCGCCTGACGACCCCTTCTCTGGAGGAATTACGCCTTAGAGACCATGCTCCAGACGCAATTAACGACCTCATACAACTCTTCAATCGTTCTTTTTGTGGTCTAACGATGCGGCGTCTGTCATTTCATGTCAAGACTCTGAGCAGTGGCGACCTTAGCAAGGTGCTTCTGCTTCTACCTAATCTGGAAGAACTGGAATGCAACGATATTCCGACTGACGACCTTCAGCATCTCTCCCGGGAAACTGCGGGTTTAGTTCCTCGGCTGCGGAAGCTTGTAATACACCAGCCATCACATTTATCCGAAATCGACATGCTCATCACCTCTCGTTCCTACTTTCGATTTCCACGGACTCTGGAGTCTGATTCTGATGTGACGTCCGGTCTAGTAAGCGCCCGGCTTTTCTTTCCCATCCCCGAAGATTGCGATAGGGCATCATTGGGACTCGGTGCTGAAGGTTATGAGCGACAAACAGTGGTTGTCGTGATAGATGCTTTGACTCAGCTACACGCCATTGTTGATGCGTACAAGACGAAGGGGAAATGGAAGAAAAGGTTTGGACACTCCTTTTCCGACCGGAAGGAGGCGCTCCAACTGAACGCTATTCTGACATCGCTAGAGAAGTACAAATTCGAGTCCTTCCCACAACTCGAAGTCCGCCGTTTGGTTTTACTATCTTTGTTTTCGTTTTTTTTCTGACTTATTGTTTTCAATTCGGTACCGTTAGTTGCGCGGTATCAATGTTCTCAGAAATTTTTGGTTACTTGACTCGGAGAAAATTCCCCACGAAACGAAGTACAAATTCATTGATCGGGCTCGAACTTTGTTGGATGCTTGGTTGGCGATGCATTCTAAATGGAATCCTCATCAAAGAACAAGGTGGATGCGCCACGACCTACATTCCGTGGTATATCTTCGATCTATCAAAGCATGTATGTGAAGTTTCTGGAATTTGGCTTGATGTCTCAACTAATAAATCCCCAGATATAGAGACGTATGGGAGGGAATTTGGAACCTATAAAGATGCAGAAATGTTCTGGCCCTATCGGGATATCGAGCAAAGTTGATGAGACTTGTGGATATCTAAATCCTGGGAACTTAATTGTAGGATGTCAAGACGTCTAACTGCATAAAATATCGTTCATGTATGTATTTCCCCGTTACTTGCCTCAACAAGCATCCTTCAAGTTGGTGTCGAACCTTGACAAAATGATTATTAAAGCCAAGGTCGCTTCCCGGGACCCGCATCAGAATCGCGTGATCATGATAGCGCCACAATATTGTCTCAATCAGCAGCAATTTTTACTATATGGCCTACGAAGCTCGAACTTAAAACGGCCAATGGGTAGGACCATATTGTTTGACCGCTGTTCTACCTAATTCCCCTCTCACTGACAAAGTTGGCAAATTTCATATGGATAATCTAATAACTTGCGCAGTTGTATCAGCTTTGCGTGCGTACTCTAATTTTCTTCAATTTGCAGATCGTTGTCTGACATGAGCACAAAAGCGTTTGTCTGCACTTGGCGCTTCCTCCTCTCTTGTTTTACAGGAGGGGAGCGTCAAAAACCATGGCGTCGTGTCATCTCTGACGCTGCGTTTCGCTGGGTTGTTGATAATCTTCCCATCCCACGTATTGCATACCTTTTGGGACCGACCGAAGACATCTACACGACATGGGCTAGACAACGCGATTTGCCAATGCATAGTGAAGATATCGGAGAAAATGCAAAGATATTTTGGATTTTAAATGGGGAATGGAATGGAAGTGTGCCCCAGCGGGTGATCTTGTACCTTCATGGAGGGGGGTTCTCTTTGCCTTTATCGGAAGATGCAGCCTCCTTCTGGAGGTACGTTCAAAATGAACTGAAGGGACGACATGATATAGATGTTGGGGTCGCGATGCTCGATTACAGTCAGTAAAACAACCCAAACTGTGAGTATGTTACTTACGTCCATTCCTATAGCCCTGGTTCCCGAAGCACATTTCCCTGTTCCACTTATCCAAACTGTCAAGGCCGTGCAGCATCTCTTGTTGCAAGGTCTCAAACCATCCAATATCCTCCTCACAGGCGACTCGGCTGGCGGAAATCTTGTCCTACAGCTGCTTTCGCATATCTTACACCCGTTGTCCGATGTTCCTCCTCTCTTCCTCCCTTCCAACTCGAGATTCCCTGGCGCATACCTGATGTCGCCATGGGTTACTCTTTTCCCTCGAGAAGATTGGACGACGGTCACCTCCTATTCCTACGCTCAAAATGCGAAGTGGGATATCATTTCTCCAGCCAAGGTGGTGGAATTTGGGTTGCCTGTTCTCGCCGGAATGAAGTGCGACACGGATCTCCGCTACATCGACTCACGTCTTGCGCCTTCAGGATGGTTCGCATCTCTGGACACGATCATCGAAAGAGTTCTTATCACAGCGGGTGGCAAGGAGTGTATGCGAGATGATATAGTCAAATTCGAGGAGCGCTTGACATCGCCAAGTGAGAATATCGGTAAAGATATTGAGGTGAAGATGGTGGTTGATAAGTGCGGCGTTCATGATGACCCATTCTTTGATTTCTCTGCTGGAGAACGGAATCTTGGGGAATTGACGCCGATGATAGTCTTGTGGTGCTGCGGTGCATTCACCAGTCATAGTTAGAATTCACTTTGATTTAGGTATGTATGTATTATCTCTGAAATGCAAAAATCCTAGCAGATTATACATATGTCGAATATCACTGGCAATCGGGTATGCACCAGGTAAGTGCAGTAAAAAGAACGGCAGTGAGGGGGAAACGGAGAAATGCCGCATCACATCATCTGTTCCTGGTAGTAGGATTCGTCCAGCCCATTAGGCCCCAAGTTGATACCGTCATCATATACGAATTCAAGTTTGAAAATATCGCAGTATCTGAACGATCATGCATTGGATATTCAGTAATAATATTGGCAGTCTTGATGTACAACTATATCATCGGAGTAAGGTACAAACGGATAAGTAAAGTCCTATCAAGGATAAAAAATGTTACATTAGCGGTCTTTATTGAGCACAGCATTTCAGTTGTGTATCTCATGAATGATGTTTCCAGCACCACCACGACCAGTACTTTCGTATTCCTGGGCATGTTGTTGGAAGTGTTCAATAGGTGGCTCGTGCTCCGAAGTGAGGTTGGCCAAGCCACCGCGACCCACGGAGTGTCTGGTAACAGTCAGGATTCGAAACGAAAACGGAGATATTAGGGACTTACATGTCGCTATTAATCTTACCAATCCTCTTGCGTTCTGCTTCATCAATAGCAGGCGAAAGTTGGGCTCCAGGGTGGATATTGCCCACTCCACCACGACCACTGGAGTGAACAAGCGGAATGTCGTTGGGATCACGAGAACGAGAGCGATTGATATTGCCTAGACCACCACGGCCACTGGAGTGCTTTAAGAAAAAATTAGAATTAAAAATCGAATTTTAAACCGATACATACAGGTGCGTTTTCATCAACGGCGAGGTGTTCCTTGACAAAGTTCTTATCGGATAATTCAGTTGGGTCGACTTTAGAAACATCACGCGAAGGTGAACGGATATTTCCTGCGCCACCACGTCCAGTAGAATACAACTAGCAGTCACAAGTTAGCAAGATTTTCAAACGAAGTTGTGAGTCATGATGATACCTTATCAACTTGGTTACGAATGTGTGGTTCTCTGCCTCGAGTAGGAGAGAAGTCGTCTGGGCCAGAATCGGGACGCTCATCACGGGAGAGTGATGATTGACGAATGTTTCCTAAGCCACCACGACCAGAAGAGAGCTAAGAAGATAGATGATAAGCGGGATGTGTTGACTACAGTATAGGTTTCTTGGACATACGAAATCACGTCCGCGAGAAATAGAACGTTCAGATTCTGTCATTGTGTATAAGCTATAGTTGCTGCAAAAGTGGAAGAGATGGAGCAAGGAGATACAACGTTGGCAAGTTTTATATGTTTCGAGCTCCAACAAATTTCAATGGAATCGGAATGATAAGGCATCGGGGATATTCGGTCAACGAAACCACAGCCATGCGCCACAGGGGTTCTAACACAGGACGGCAATCTCTTATCTTGCCCTCTCTTGATCTGTGACCACTACATATGAAAGACTCACTGTCAGAGAATTTGTGCGACGCTCCGTCCCCGTTGGTATCCCGATGGCCGCTCAGACTACGGGCTAATTTGATTCCAAAAGCGGCAATCCTGTTCTGCAACGTCAACCAGGAAGTATAAGTTTGATTGGTTACTGACATCACGACTTGTGCTTGTGCTTTTTTGTAGTGAGGCGAAAATTTGGGGGGTGGTATGGAGAGAGAAATGGTCATGTATGTTCTCTATTTGAATGTTTTCGATCTACGAATTTTAACATCAATTCCCTATGGTCACATTGCTAGCATACGATGTCGCAATTTTACCGCCCTTTGCCAAACCACCCCGGAATTGTACGGATCTGCACCAACGTTCGAGTCAGATGACAGCTTTTTGGACTCATGTTCCGAGCTTTTACTCTTCCACTGCCATACCTTACGTAGTAGAGTGCATGTTGTGCAAACACCTTCTTGTCTTATATGACTGCCTCTGTTTCCTAAGTTAGCTATGGGCCATCGCACGAAGGTACCAGTGTTGCACGTTCAGAATATAGTGGTGTGTCATATTCCAAAATGCCGGATCTTGGAACCCAGAATGATTTCCTGAATCCTGACACAGGCTGACCGGTACACCAAGTTGACTTTCGAATTCCGAACCTCTTGGTCCGTTCCGGCAACCAGATTGGCATGCCTTTGTCCCATTAGTAGAGATCAGTGTTAGTCTTTGCATGACTGAAGTCATTACGACGGTCCGCTTTTTACGGTTCGATAAATCAGGAGAAAAGCGCCCTGCCAGGTATTTTGTCTTTGAAAGTCAAATGACTATGCACAGAACATCATTCAAGCTGTCGTGAGGAGATTTTGTGCTAAATGTAAATAAAACAATTGAAAACGCGGATATACAGTGGAGCGTCGTCACAGGTCAAGGGAAGCAAAAATATTTACTTGATGTTTCACTGATAATAATGTGCAAAAGACGAAGAGTGGAGGAAAGAAAGAGGTATAAATATGTGATGAGAGCCATTTGACTTTTAACAGCGTATTGCCAGTCCCGAGAATTTGAAGTTGAAAGAAAAACGAATTTACTTGCTTTACTCTGGTTTCACTTTCCAGAACACAGCAGCGGCAGCAACACTCAAAAGCACAACACCAACTGCCGTTTGCACATTGACAGTTGGTGTGACATAGGGCGAGCCCTCGAGCGGAGATGGATCGGGACCACATGAATTCTGTTCGCCAACACACCCAAATGTGATACGAGGAACGAGGATTAGCAAAGCTCGCCTTAGGGAATCGAAAAAGAGGAAGGTAAAACTTGCCATATCTTCGAAATCCCTATGTGTCGATGACATTGACATTTCACCTCCCGTCGACCTCATCTTAACGTTCGAAGGATTGACATCTGCTTCCAGAGAACCAACAGACGATGCAGGGGTAGCCAATTGTGTACCTGCTTGTAACGTCGTTGGTCCAGACGCAGATCCATGTGTGGCCGTAGATTCAGTGAACGCAATTATCCGAGCTTTACTTTCGAGGTGGTCTTCTGTTGATGAAGCAAGCGTAACATCCATTTCAGCACCTTCTTCTGCTACCTCATCAGCGTCGTAATCCACTCCGTCAATTCTCACTCGTTCACCAGATAATGACCTAACTCTGAAACTTCTTGAACCTGAGGACCTTCTCCTCCGTCTTCTATACCTCCCCGAATCCGAGCTCTGAGACCTGGGAGAAGGAGGAGTGACCAAACCTCCATTATATTTCAATGCGTCGCCGTTGACGTGGAGAAACGGATGTGAAGGCACATGTGTGGTATTATTCAATGCAGATAATTGTTGCTGCTGTTGCTGAACTTGAGCCTGAATTTGTTGTTGCTGGCTAGATATAGTTGTCTGGAGAGAGGCAATCTTTTCGAGGCCAGAATCCACGTGTCGCAATTTGAATTCAAAGTCGTCACGGGCTTGAGCAAGCCTTTCGCGTTCTTGTGTCCACTCCTCCCTAACAGAACTCCATTGCCCCTCCACACTCTTCTTCCACTCGACCATCATTTCAACAAGAGAGTTAAAATGCTTCCCTTCGAGATTGTCCACCTTCTCTTTCACTGTTGGCTTCAACTCCTTATTTGCGGCTTGCACCTTAACAAGCGCCTCCTCCGTGGTTTTCAAGACCTCCTCGAGTGCCTCAACTTTGCCTTCCAACCCCTTGATAGTGACTTGGGCGGCGCTATGTTGAGCCTCCAAGGCACTTGTCAACTGGATGACTGTGGAAAGCTGCTTCGATAATTTCTCAACTTGCTCGTGAACATCATTCGTCGGGGTGCTACGAAGCTCCGACGTGGGGATGTGTGATAATGGCGACGAAAGGGTTGACCTCCGCACGGGTGCGAGAAGCCCTAACCGAGAAGGTTCGGGTGTACGTGGTCTCCCAACGTTGAGATCCTCCCTCCTCTGCTCTTCCTCTTCCATAGTCTCATCGCACGACGACGACAAATCTTGATCCACAAACTTCAACGCGTCATCTTCCAATGGCTGTACCAATTTTGGCTCGTCAAATTGCTCATGTTGGTCATTTACAAATTGATCCTCGTCCTCCTCGTCCACCCGTTCAAGCTCATGAGGCATTGCAGTAACGATACTTCGAGTGTCGTCGTCCTCGTCAAGAAGTCCTATCTCGTCGTCTTCAAGATCAAATTCTTCTTGCTCCAACCCCCCTTGTCGTTGTCCACGGTCTTGACCATCGCCCCGCTCAAAGCTTCTGCCTCTTTGGACTTCTTCAACTTCCCGTCTAATTCTCTCTTCAACCTGGGCACGCTCCATCTCCATCTCACGCCTTCTTTCTTCCATCATTTCCCTCAGTGCTCTCACTTCCCGTCTGGTGGATTCTTGCTCACCAAGAACTCCTTCAATCGCACGGACCTTGTCGAGGTACGACGCTAGTGACGATTGGGTATCCCGTAACTGAACTTGAAGATCTTGAACAGCAGATGGTATGTTGTTGGAGGTTGAATGCGTAGAGGATTGTTCCGAAGAAAAAGAGGTAGAATGATCGCCAGCACAATGTGCAGATGGCGACAACGAAGACGTAGCATTCAAGTTGGAAGGAGCAGCTTCTTGAGATGGTCGGATTGGAGGTAGTGAACTAGGAAGTGGAGGGAGATTCGCAGGCTGCATGGCTCAGATTTAGTAATAGAGAAGAAAGGAAGCGGTGTTGATGACCTACCAAGTTGCCGCCAAGCGTATCGTGAATCTCGTTCATTGAACCGGCTAAGGAGGTAAGTTCCGCACCCGTTTCGCGGCTCTTCTGGAGCTCGCCTTGAAGGCGACTGAGGATCAAGTCGAAGCTCAGGCCCGTCTTACCGGGCGGTCTGATAGCGCCCATCCCACCCAAACCTTGCTGAGCAAGCTGGGCTCTTCGTTGGGCGGCGAAAGGGAAGTTTTGAGGTCCAGTAGCTGAAGCGCCAATGATACCCGAGGTCGTACCACCAGCGCTTGTTAAGGATGAGGTGCCAGGGGCGGATGATTGTTGTAGATACTGTTGTTGCTGAATGTGTTGTTGCTGTTGATGTTGCTCCGCACGGGCAGCGACCTGAGCATCCTGCTCATTGAATACGCAGACGACACGGGCAGCAACTTTATGATGAATTATGGTTTTGTTGTCCTCACCAACAATATCGATACCGAATTCCTAAGTAATTTCAAAACAAAAAAAAGGAATTGAAGGTGTTAATACATACGACGATATCGTCACTCTTGAGTTCGAATGGCTCTGATTCTTGACCTTCGCTGCTCAAACGCTCGCCATTAATGAACGTCCCATTAGAGCTCCTCACATCCTTTATATATATCTTTGGTATACGGAGATATGAACGCCTGAACAACGACAAGAGGAAGAGCACCAACCTTGCCGTTTTCCTCCCACACCTCCGCGTGCTGCCGGCTAAGTACTTTTGAGTCGAAGAAGCCATTCCGTTCGCCTGGTGCAGTTTTAGAACTTGTTTGTCTCCCGATCTTGGTGTGCTGGTTGCTGAGGGTTATATGTTTGGGAGCCCAAGTGTCGTTGAGAGGATATAGGTAGAGTGCGGGGTACAGAGCATTGCTTGGAGGTTGGGTGTTGTTGGCCTGGGGTGATGGAAACGGAGCGGCTAAGGGCATGGCGGAGTCGTTTAGAGCGAAGACGGCGTCGTCGTTTGGGTCGATGTGATAGTCCGTGAGCACAGGCCAAATAACCCTAACCCTACATTTTTCACGTGATGCTGTCTTTAGGCGCGTTTACATGATATGATGATACTCAATATTGGGCACGCGCAAACAGGAAAAAATCCCTCAAGAGTCAACATCCGCCAAAAAGTTAATCAAGGGGTTCCGCACGGATATGAAGCTCCATTGAGAGAGTGTGTGTGGAACTCGATAGCCGAAGGAGAGAGGAGGAAAGGGTGGAATCCGCGATCACGATCACGACGAGCAACCGGCACCGTACGAGTCATCGAACTGGATATAACAGAATTTCTTGTCTCTCTTTCAATTAATTTATGATTCCAACAAGACAAGATGGTGTACGTTCACGCCTGTATCAAATTTTTTTGACGTACTTATCTATCACAAACAGTAATTTCACAGTAGGTCAGTGGTCCCAAAAGTCTGTCGCCAGTGGGTCGTCAATTAACATGAAACCCAGACCAAATTCGTCAGATGATGGACCAACCAACCAACATTCGCAATATAAGCGTTATTGCTCATGGTGAGCAAATATTTTGCACCGAAAAAACCTACTAGGCGTCTGACGTGCTACTCCAGTCGATCACGGAAAGTCGACTCTAACTGATTCCCTCATCTCAAAGGCTGGTATCATTGCTTCCGCCAAGAGTGGCGTTAAATATATGGACAGCTGTGACGATGAGAAGGAACGCGGGATTACTATCAAATCGACGGCTATCTCCATGTACTTTGAAGTCGATAAGGAAGATGTTTCTGCTATCAAGGAAAGAACAAATGGTATGTCTTATTGAATTTTTGCATTTTTCACTAATTCCTGGGGCCCTCTCTAAAGGAAACGGGTTCTTGATCAATTTAATTGACTCTCCAGGACATGTCGACTTCTCGTCCGAGGTGACAGCTGCTCTCCGAGTCACTGATGGTGCTCTTGTCGTCGTCGATTGCGTTGAGGGTGTTTGCGTGCAAACGGAAACCGTGCTTCGTCAAGCTCTTGCAGAGCGTATCAAACCTGTCGTCATCATTAACAAGATCGATCGTGCTCTCCTTGAACTCCAAGTCAATAAAGAATCCTTATACCAATCGTTCCAACGTACCATCGAGAACGTCAATGTCACTATCTCAACATATCATGATCCTGCACTCGGTGATATTCAGGTTTATCCTGACAAGGGAACTGTAGCGTTTGGGTCTGGTCTGCATGGTTGGGCTTTCTCCCTCCGTCAATTCGCCAAAAGATACGCAAAGAAATTTGGTGTGGACAGGGAAAAGATGATGACTAGGCTATGGGGTGATAATTTTTTCGACCCGGTCGCCCATAAATGGACAACAAAAGCCACTGCAGATGGCAAGCCACTTGAACGTGGCTTCAACTCGTTCGTCCTTGATCCAATATTCAAGATTTTTAACGCCGTAATGAACTCCAAGAAGGATGAAATCGATCTGATTCTTGAAAAGCTTGACATCAAACTCAGTTTGAAAGAACGTGATTGTGAAGGCAAGGAACTCCTAAAGGCCGTTATGCACAAGTTCTTGCCTGCCGGTGACTCTCTATTGGAGATGATTGTCATTAACCTCCCTTCCCCCGCTACTGCTCAACGTTATCGTGTTGAGACCCTATACGAAGGTCCCATGGACGACGAGTCTGCCATTGGTGTACGGGATTGCGATCCAAAAGGCCCTCTTGTACTTTACGTCTCCAAGATGGTTCCAACATCCGAGAAAGGACGTTTCTACGCCTTTGGTCGTGTGTTCTCTGGGACAGTCAAAGCGGGTCCCAAAATTCGTATTCAAGGTCCCAACTATGTCCCAGGAAAAAAGG
>Ga0307514_10003121_pt1 | contig 16293 bp, 3 predicted proteins | sample 16_EM_MG_FD_203088 | JGI IMG/M metagenome (GOLD analysis project Ga0307514, IMG submission 203088) | Populus trichocarpa ectomycorrhiza microbial communities from riparian zone in the Pacific Northwest, United States - 16_EM | ecosystem: Host-associated > Plants > Roots > Unclassified | place...
AGGGCGATGACGGCGTCCGTCGTCAGGCCGGCGATCTGGGTCGCATCCAGACCGGCGAACTGTGCCGTGCTCAGTGCGGCAACGTGGGTGCCCAGGGCAGCCACGTCGGCCGAGCTGAGGCCGTCCAGCGAACCACCGACCATGGCCTTCAGGTCCACCGTTTCAATGGCGGCCAGTTGGTCCGAGCTCATCGCATGCAGCTGGGTGCTGGTCAGCGCGGCGGCCTGAGTGGTGCTCAGGGCGACGATCTGATCGGTCGTCAGTGCATGCAGGTGGGTGGCGTCCAGGCCGTTGAGCGTGTCGGCGCTCAGGGCCTTGATGTCGCCCAACTCGATCTTGGCGATCTGCGCGGTGCTCATCGCGTTGACCTGGTCGCTGCTCAGCACGGCGATCTGGGTCGAGGTGAGCGCAATGATCGCGTCGCTGCTCAGGCCGGCAATCTGCGCGGTGCCGATGGCGTCGATCTGCGTGGTGGTCATCGCGCCGACCTGGCCGCCCGTCAGGGCCGACAGGTCCGCGGAGCTGAGGCCTGCCAGTGCGCCTGCATCGATGGCCTTGAAGTCGGCCGATTCGATGGCGGCCAGCTGCACCGAGCTCATCACGCCCAGCTGGTCGCTGGTCAGCGCGGCCGCTTGCACCGTGCTAATGGCGACGATCTGGTCGGTCGTCAGGCCGCTGATCGCGGTGCTGCCCAGGCCGTGCAGCGCGTCGGTGGCGATGGACTTGATGTCCGCTGCCTCGATCTTGCTGATCTGGGTGCTGGTCAACGCGTTCAGCTGCTCGCTGGTCATCGCGGCGAACTGGCTGGAGGTCATCGCCACCAGGGCGGCGGTGCTCAGGCCAGGGACCTGGTCGCTGGTCAGTGCGTGGATCTGCGCGGTGGTCATCGCGGCGACCTGGGTGGCGCCCAGGGCGGCCACGTCGGCCGAGCTGAGCCCTGCCAGTGCGCCCACGCTGAGTGCCTTGACATCGGCGGTTTCGATCGCGCCCAGCTGGGTCGAGCTCATGCCGCCGAGTTGGTCGCTGGTCAGTGCGTAGGCTTGCTGGGTGCTCAGGCCGACGACCTGGTCTGTCGTCAGTGCGGCAACCGAGGCCACGGCGAGGCCGGCGATGGCTTCGGTGGCAATCGCCTTGATGTCACCCACTTCCAGCTTGGTCAGCTGGGTGGTGGACAGCCCGTTGAGCTGATCCGAGGTCATGGCGCCCACTTGCGCAGACGTCAGGGCCACGACACCGGCGGTCGTCAGGCCGGCGACCTGGTCGCTGCCCATGCTGTGCAGCTGTGCGGTCGTCAGCGACTGCACCTGCGCGGTGGACAGGGCACCCACGTCGCCAGCCACCAACGCGGTCAGCGCGGCCGTGGTCAGGGTCTTGATGGCGTTGGTGCTCAGCGCGAGCAGCTGTGCGGTGCCCAGCGCGTCGATCTGGTCGCTGGTCAGCACGGCAGCCTGGGCCGAGGTCAGCGAGGCCACACCGGCGGTGCTCAGGCCGGCGAACTGGTCCACGCTCAGGGCCTGCACCTGGGCCGTGCTCAGCGCGGCAACCTGGTCAGAGCTCAGCGCCCCCACCTGCGCGGCCAACAGGCCGGCCATCGCGGCGGTGCTCAGTGCCTTGACGTCGACGATTTCCATCTTCGCGATCGCGGCGCTGGTGATGCCACCCAGCTGGGTGCTGCTCAGCGAGGCCACTTGGATGGAGCTCAGGCCGACGATCTGGTCGCTGCTCATCGCAGCGAAGCTCACGTCGGACAGGCCCTTCAGTGCAGTGGTGCTCAGCGCGGCCAGGTCAGCCGTTTCGAGCTTGCCGACCTGGGCAGCCGACAGGGCAGCCACCTGGTCGCTGTTGAGCGCGCCGAACTGGGCCGAGCCCAAGGCGTTCAGCTTGGCCGTGGCCAGGCCGCTCAGCTGGTCGGCGGTCAGCGCCGCGGCTTGCGCCGTGGTGATCGCGTCGATCTGCGCGGTGGTCATGGCAGCCACTTGCGACGGGTCCAGTGCATGCACCGCGGCGGTGGTCATGGCCTTCACGTCGGCGGTGGTGATGGCGGCGATCTGCGCAGTCGTCAGCGTGACGAGCTGGGCGGTCGGGATGGCGTTGAACTGGGCCGAGCCGAGGACGGCCAGGTTGGCCGTCGTCAGGCCGGCCAGCTGGTCGGCGCTCAGTGCCTTGACCTGGTCGGTCGTCATGCCGGCGACCTGGGCGGTCGTCAGCGCGCCGACCTGTTCAGGGGTCAGCCCGGCCATCGCGGCGGTGCCGATGGCCTTGAAGTCCACCGCTTCCATCTTGGCCATGTCGGCCGTGGTGATGGCGGCGATCTGCGCGCTGCCCAGTGCCGAGACCTGGGCGCTGGTCAGCGCCACGGTCTGGTCGGTGGTCAGTGCGGCCATCGCGTCAGCGCTCAGGCCCTTGACCGCGGCGGTCGACAGGGCCGCCAGGTCGGCGGTCTCCATCTTGGCCACTTGCGCGCCGGTCAGTGCCGACACCTGGGCGCTGTTCAGTGCAGCGAACTGCCCCGTGCCCAGCGCGTTCAGGTTGGCGGTGCCGAGGGCGGCGAGTTGGTCGGAGGTCAGCGCCGCGGCTTGCGCCGTGCTCAGGCTGGCCATCTGCGAGGTCGAGAACTGGGCGATCTGGTCCGGCGACATCGCATGCAGCGCGGCGGTGCTCAGCGACTTCATGTCGCTGGTGTCCATCGCGGCCAGCTGTGCCGAGCTCATCGCGGCGATCTGGTCGCTGGTCAGCACGCCCAGCTGGGTCGAGGTCAGGCCATGCACCGCAGCGGTGGTCATGCCGGCCACCTGGTCGGCGGTCAGCGAGTTGATCTGCGCGGTGGTCATCGCGCCGACCTGGCCGGCCGTCAGGCCGCCGATCTGGTCAGCCGTCAGACCGCGCAATGCTGCGGTGCCGATGGCCTTCAGGTCCACGGTCTCGATGGCGGCCACGTCGCCGGTCGTCAGCGCTGCCAGCTGCACGCTGCTCAGCGAGCCGACTTGCGCGGTGTTCAGCGCGACGACCTGGTCGGAGGTCAGCGCGGCCATCGCATCAACGCCCAGGCCCTTCAGCGCAGCGGTGCTGATGGCGGCCACGTCGGCGGTCTCCATCTTGGCCACTTGCGCGGCGGTCAGGCCGCTGATCTGCGCGCTGTTCATCGCGGCGAACTGCGCGCTGCCCAGGGCGTTCAGCACCGCGGTGCCGAGCACATTGAGCTGCTCGGAGGTCAGCGCGGTGGCCTGGTCGGTCGTCAGCGCAGCGAACTGGCCGCTGGTCATCGCGCCGATCTGGTCAACGTTCAGCGAATGCAGTGCGGCAGTGCCCAGGGCCTTGATGTCGGCGGTTTCGATCGCGGCGATCTGGGCGGTGCCCAGACTGGCGATCTGGGTGCTGCTCAGCGTGCCGATCTGGGCCGAGCTCATGCCGGCCACGGCCGCGGTGCTCAGGCCGGCCAGCTGGCTGCTGCCCAGCGAGGCGATCTGGGCGGTGCTCAGCGCGGCCATCTGGCCCGCGGTCAGCGCACCGACCTGGTCGGCCGACAGGCCATCCAGCGCGGCGGTGCTGAGCTGCTTGACGTCAACCGTTTCCATCGCGGCGATGCCGGCGGTGGTCAGCGCGCCCAGCTGGGTGCTGGTCAGCGCCGAGACCTGCAGCGAGCTGAGGCCTGCGACCTGCGTCGTGCCCAGCATGGCCATCGCGTCGGCCGACAGGCCCTTCATCGCGGCGGTGCTCAGCGCGGCCAGGTCCTGGGACTCCATCTTGGCGACCTGGTCACCCGTCAGCCCGGCCACCTGGGCGCTGCCCATGGCGGCGAACTGGGCGGTGCCCATCGCGTTGAGGTTGGTGCTGCTCAGGTTGGACAGCTGGGCAGTGCCCAGCACGGCGACCTGGGCGGTCGTCAGCGCGGCCAGCTGGCTGCTGGTCAGGTTGCCGAACTGGTCGGCCGTCAGGGCCTTGACCGCGGCGGTGGACATGGCCTTCAGGTCCGCGGTTTCAATCGCGGCCAGCTGGGCGTTGCTCAGCGCTGTGACTTGCGCGGTGCTCAGCGCGCCGACCTGGTTCGAGGTCAGGCCGACGATGGCGGCCGTGCTCAGGCCGGCGAACACGCTGGGCGACAGCGCCGCCACCTGCTCGGTGGCCATCACGCCGACTTGCGCCGCCGTCAGGGCACCGACCTGGTCAGCCGACAGGCCGGCCAGTGCGCCGGTGCTCAGCGCCTTGATGTCCACGGTCTCGATGGCGGCCACGGCGGCCGTCGTCAGGCCGCTCAGCTGGGCCGAGCTCAGCGCGCCCACTTGCGTGCTCGTCAGGCCGGCCACTTGCGCGGTGGACAGCTGGTTGATGTCGTCTGCAACCAGGCCCTTCAGCGCGGCGGTGCTCAGCGCGGCCAGGTCGGCCGTCTCCAGCTTGGCGATCTGGTCGCCAGACAGCGCGGCGATCTGGGCGCTGCCCATGTTCGCGAAGTCCGCGGTGGTCAGCGCGTTGAGGTTGGTCGAGCTCAGGTTGGCCAGTTGGTCGGTGCTCAGCGCGCCAACCTGGGTGGTCGTCAACGCGGCCATCTGTGCCGTCGTCAGCGTGTTCAGCTGGTCAGCGCTCATGGCGCGCAGCACGGCGGTGGACAAGGCCTTGATGTCGGCCGTCTCGATGGCGTCCAGCTGGGTGCTGGTCAGCGAGGCGATCTGGCCGGAGGTCAGCGCGCCCACTTGAGTCGAGGTCAGGTTGACGATGTCGGTCGTGCTCAGGCCGGCCAGCGAGGCCACCGGGTCGAACGGCAGCGCGGCGATCTGGGCGGAGCTCAGCACGGCCAGCTGCGAGGAGGTCAGCGCGTCCACTTGCGCCGAGCTCAGGCCGGCCAGTGCGGCGGTGCTCATCGCCTTCAGGTCCACCGTCTCGATGGCGGCAATGTTGGCGGTGCTCAAGGCGCCGATCTGGGCGCTGCTCAGCGCGGCCACTTGCGCCGAGCCCAGGCCTGCCACTTGCGCAGTCGTCAGCACGGCCATCTGGTCCACACCCAGGCCCTTCAGGGCGGCGGTGCCGATGGCGGCAAGGTCGGCGGTCTCCATCTTGGCGACCTGGCCGGCGGTCAGCCCGGCCACCTGGGCGCTGGTCATGCCAGCGAACTGTGCGCTGCCAATCGCGTTCAGCGCGGCCGTGCCCAGCACGCCGAGCTGGTCAGAGCTCAGCACTGCGGTTTGCGCGGAGGTCAGCGCGCCCAGCTGGGTGCTGGTCAAGGCGCCGAACTGGTCCACGCTCAGCGCCTTCAGCGCGCCGGTGGACAGGGCCTTGATGTCGCCCGATTCAATGGCGGCCAGCTGCGCGGTGCTCAGCGCCGCGACTTGCGCGGTGGACAGCGCGGCAACCTGGTTGGAACTCAGGCCGACGATGCCGGCGGTGCTCATGCCAGCGAACTGGTTGGCACCGATGGCGGCGATCTGGCCGGTGCTCAGCGCACCGATCTGGCCAGCCGTCAGCGCGCCGACCTGTTCGGCGCTCAGCGCGGCAAAGGCGCCGGTGCTCAGGGCCTTGATGTCCACCGTCTCGATGACCGCCACGTCGGCCGTCGTCAGCGCCGCCACCTGGGCGGTGCTCAGTGCGGCGACCTGGTTGGAGGTCAGGCCGGCGACTTCGGCCGTGGTCAGCACGGCCATCGCGTCAGCGCTCAGGCCCTTCAGTGCGGCGGTGCTGAGGGCGGCGAGGTCAGCGCTCTCCATCTTGGCCACCTGGTCCGGCGTCAGCGCGGCCACCTGGGCGCTGCTCAGCGTGGCAAATTGCGCGCTGGTCAGGGCGTTCAGGTTGGTCGAGCTCAGGCCGTTCAGCTGGGCGGTCGTCAGCGCGGCGACCTGGTCGGTCGACAGCGCAGCCATCTGGGCGGTGCCCAGGCCGCCGAGCTGGTCGGCGTTCAAGGCCTTCAGCGCAGCGGTGGCAATGCCCTTCATGTCGCCGGTTTCGATGGCCGCCAGTTGCGCGGTGCTCATCGCAGCCAGCTGGGCACTGCCCAGCGTGTTGATCTGGGCCGAGGTCAGGCCCACGACTGCGGCGGTGCCCAGGCCGGAGACCTGGTCAGCGCTCAGCGCGGCCACTTGGGCGGTCGTCATCGCGGTGGCTTGTGCCCCCGTCAGTGCGCCCACCTGGTCGGCCGACAGGCCCTTCAGCGCAGCGGTGGAAAGGTTCTTCAGGTCCACGGTCTCGATCGCGCGGATGCCGGCGGTCGTCATCGCGGCCAGTTGGCTGCTGCCCAGCGCGCCCATCTGGCCGGAGGTCAGGGCCACAACCTGGTCGGTGCTCAGTGCGGCCACGCCGTCCGCGCTCAGGCCCTTGATGGCGGCCGAGTTGATCGAGGCCAGGTCACCGGTGGTGAGCTTGGCGACTTGGTCGGCCGTCATCGCGGCGACCTGGGCACTGGTCAGCACCGCGAACTGGCTGCTGCCCAGTGCGTTGAGACTGGCGGTGGACAGGTTGGCCAGTGCGGCCGAGCCCATCGAGGCGATCTGGTCGGTGCTCAGGGCAGCCAGCTGGGCCGTCGTCAGCGTGGCCACCTGGTCGGCGCTCAGCGCATGCAGTGCAGCGGTGGTGATGGACTTGATGTCGCCGGTGGCGATGGCGTCCAGCTGGGCGCTGTTCATCGCGGCCAGTTGCGAGCCGGTCAGCGCCGCGGCTTGGGTCGAGGTCAGGCCGGCGATGCCGGCGGCAGACAGGCCAGCGACCTGGTCGCTGCCAAGCGCGGCCAGCTGGCCGGTGGTCAAGGCGGCGACCTGCACGCTGGTCAGCGCGCCCATCTGGTCGGCCGACAGGCCCTTCAGCGCCGCGGTGCCCAGCGCCTTCAGGTCGACGGTTTCGATGGCGGCGATGCCGGCGGTGGTCAGTGCAGCCACTTGGCCGCTGCCCAGTGCGCTGACCTGGTTGGAGCTCAGGCCGGCCACTTCAGCGGTGGTCAGCGCGGCCATCGCGTCGTTGCTCAGGCCCTTCAGCGCGGCGGTGTTCAGAGCGGCCAGGTCGGCGCTCTCCATCTTGCTCACCTGGTCGGCCGTCAACGAGGCGACCTGGGCGCTGCTCATCGCAGCGAACTGGGCGGTGCTCAGCGCGTTCAGGTGGGTGCTGTTCAGGCCGCTCAGCTGGGCAGTGGTCAGCGCGCCAACCTGGTCGGTCGTCAGCACGGCCAGCTGGCCGGTGCCGAAGCTGTTGAGCTGCTCACCGCTCAGGCCCTTCAGCGCGGCAGTGGCAATGCCCTTGATGTCGGCCGTTTCGATGGCGGCCAGCTGCGCGGTGCTCATCGCACCCAGCTGGGCGCTGCCCAGGGTGTTGAACTGGGCCGAGGTCAGGCCGACCACGGCGGCGGTGGACAGGCCGGCGACCTGGTCGCTGCTCAGCGCGGCGACCTGGGCGGTGCCCAGCGCGGTGGCCTGGGCACCCGTCAGCGCGCCAGCCTGAGTGGCCGTGAGGCCCTTCAGTGCGGCGGTCGACAGGTTCTTGATGTCCACGGTTTCGATGCCGGCGATGGCGGCGTTCGTCAGCGCGCCCACCTGGGTGCTGCTCAGCGAGCCCACTTGGTTGGACGTCATGGCCGCCACTTGCGTGGAGCTCAGCGAGGCCATGCCGTCGGCGCTCAGGCCCTTGATGGCGGCGGTGTTGATCGCGGCCAGGTCGGCCGTGCTCAGCTTGGCCACCTGGTCAGGCGTCAGCGCAGCGATCTGGGCGCTGGTCAGCGTGGCGAACTGCGCGGTGCTCATCGCGTCGAGGTTGCTCGTCGACAAGCCTGCCAGTGCGGCGGTGCCCAGCACGGCGATCTGGTCGGTGCTCAGCGCGGCCAGCTGGGCCGTCGTCAGCGAGCCGACCTGGTCGGCGCTCAGTGCCTTCAGCGCAGCGGTGCTCAGCGACTTCATGTCGCCGGTCGGGATCGCGTCGAGCTGGGTCGAGCTCATCGCGGCCAGTTGCGCACCGGAGAGCGCTGCAGCCTGCGTGGAGGTCAGCCCGGCCAGGCTGGCGGCCGACAGGCCTGCGACCTGGTCGGAGCTCAGCGCGGTCAGCTGGCTGGTGGCCAGGGCGCCCACCTGGGTGCTGGTCAGCGCAGCGATCTGGTCGGCCGAGAAGCCCTTGAGCTGGGCCGAGCCCATCGCCTTCAGGTCCACGGTTTCGATGGCTGCCACGTCAGCGGTGGTCAGTGCGTTGACCTGGCCGCTGCTCAGCGCCGCGACTTGCGTGCTGGTCAGGCCCGCGACCTGTGCGGTCGTCAGCGCAGCCATGTCGTCAATGTTCAGGCCCTTCAGCGCAGCCGTGCCGATGGCCGCCAGGTCGGCGGTCTCCAGCTTGGCGACTTGCGCGGCCGTCAGCGCGCCCACCTGGGCGCTGGTCAGCGCGGCGAACTGGGCGGTGCCCAGCGCGTTCAGGTTGGCGGTGGACAGGGCGGCCAGCTGGTCATTGCTGAAGCCGGCAATCTGGCCGGAGCTCAGCGCGGCCATCTGCGCGGTGGTCAGGTTGTTCAGCTGGTCGGCGCTGAGCGCGTGCAGCGCGGCGGTCGAGAGGGCCTTGATGTCGGCGGTCTCGATGGCCGCCAGCTGGGCGGTGCTCATCGCGGCCACCTGGGCCGAGGTCAGGCCACCGACCTGGGTCGAGGTCATGGCCACGATGTCGGCGGTCGACAGGCCGCCCAGCGAGGACGGGTCCACCGTCAGCGCGGCGATCTGGGCCGAGCTGAGCACGGCCAGCTGGGTGGAAGTCAGCGCATCGACCTGGGCCGAGCTGAGGCCGGCCAGGGCGGCGGTGCTCAGGGCCTTGATGTCGACGGTTTCGATGATCGCGATGTTGGCGGGCGTCAGCGCGGCCAGCTGGGTGCTGCTGAGCGCGCCCACCTGGGTGCTGGTCAGGCCGGCGACCTGGGCGGTCGACAGGCCGGCCATGCCGTCAGCGCTCAGGCCCTTGAGCGCGGTGGTGTTCAGTGCGGCCAGGTCAGCCGTTTCCAGCTTGGCCACTTGCGCGGCGGTGAGGCCTGCGACCTGGGCGCTGGTGAGGGTGGCGAACTGGCTGGTGCCCATCGCGTTCAGCGCGGTGGAGCCCAGCGAGCCGAGCTGGTCGGCGCTCAGCACGGCGACCTGGTCGGTCGTCAGCGCGCCGAGCTGGCCGCTGGTGAGGTGGCTGACCTGGTCAACGCTCATCACCTTGATGGCGGCGGTGGACAAGGCCTTCAGGTCACCGCTCTCGATGGCCGCAACCTGGGCCGTGCCCATCGCGGCGACTTGCGCGGTCGTCAGCACGGCGACTTGCGCCGAAGTCAGGCCAACCACGCCGGCGGTGCTCATGCCGGACATCTGGCCGGGCGTCAGCGCGGCGATCTGGTTGGTGCTCAGCACGCCCACTTGCGCGCCGGTCAGCGCGCCGACCTGGTCTGCCGTGAGGCCGGCCAGGGCGCCGGTGGCCAGCGCCTTGATGTCGATGGTCTCGATGGCCGCAATGTCGGCCGTGTTCAGCGCAGCCAGCTGGCCGGTGCTCAGCGCGGCGATCTGGTTGCTGGTCATGGCAGCCACCTGACCGGTGGTCAGCGCAGCCATGTCGTCGTTGCTCAGGCCCTTCAGCGCAGCGGTGCCGATGGCGGCGAGGTCTTTGGTCGCGAGGTTGGCGACCTGGCTGACCGTGAGGCCGGCGACTTGCGCGCTGGTCAGGTTGGCGAAGGTCGAGGTGCTCAACGAGTTCAGGTTGTCGCTGCTCAGGCTGCCGAGCTGGGCGCTGCCCAGGGCGGCGCTCTGGGCAGTGCTCATCGCGGCCAGTTGCGCGGTGGTCAGCGAGGCGATCTGGTCAGCGCTCAGGCCCTTCAGCGCGGCGGTCGAGAGGGCCTTCATGTCGGCCGAGTCGATGGCCACCAGCTGCGCGGTGCTCATCGCGCCGAGCTGGGCGCTGGTCAGCGCGCCCACTTGCGTCGAGCTCAGCGCGGTCACGTCACCTGCGGTCAGGTTGGCGACCTGCTCGGCCTTCAGGGCGCCGATCTGGCCGGCGGTCAGCGCGGCAACCTGGGCGGTCGTCAGGTGCGACAGCTGGTCAGCCGTCAGGCCGGCCAGCGTGGCCGTGCCCATGTTCTTCAGGTCGGCGGTCTCGATCGCGGCAACAGCGGCGGTGCTCATCTGCGCCAGTTGGCCGCTGCTCAGCGCAGCCAGCTGGGCCGAGCCCATGGCCGTGACTTGGGCGGCGGTCAGCGCGTTCATCGCGTCGTTGCCCAGGCCCTTCAGCGCGGCGGTGCCGATGGCGGCCACGTCGGCCGTCTCCAGCTTGGCCACCTGGTCAGCCGACAAGGCGGCCACCTGGCCGCTGCTCAGCGAGGAGAACTGCAGCGTGGTCAGCGCGTTCAGGTCGTCGGTGGCCAGGCCGGAGAGCTGCTGGTTGCTCAGCACCGCGACTTGCGCGGTGGTCAGCGCGGCCAGCTGGCCGGAAGTCATGCTGCCCAGCACGTCCGGGCTCAAGGCCTTCAGCGCGGCGGTGGAGATGGCCTTGATGTCGGCCGTCTCGATGGCGCCCAGCTGCGTGCTGCTCAGCGCGGCCAGCTGGCCGCTGCTCAGCGTGCCGATCTGGTTGGAACCCAGGGCGGCGATGTTGGCGGTCGACAGGCCGGCGATCTGGTCGTTGCTCAAAGCCGCGACTTGCGCGGTGCTCAGCGCAGCGGCCTGCTGGGAGTTCAGGCCGCCGATCTGGTCGGCCGACAGGCCCTTCATCGCGGCGGTGCTGATGGCGGTGATGTCAGCCGTGCTCAGCACGCCCATGTCGCCTGCGGTCAACGCGCCCAGCTGGGTGCTGGACAGCTGCGCCACCTGGGCGGAGGTCATGTACTTGACCTGGTCGGTGGTCAGCGCGCCGATGGCGTCAACGCTCAGGCCCTTGATGGCGGCGGTGTTGATCGCGGCCAGGTCGGCGGTTTCGAGCTTGGCGGCCTGGGTGGCGGTGATGGCGGCGACCTGGGCGCTGCCCATCGCGGCGTATTGAACCGTGGTCAGCGCGTCCAGGTGGGCGGTGTCCAGCGCGGCCAGCTGGTTGGCGCTCAGCGAGGCGACTTGCGCGGTGCTCAGCGCGGCCAGCTGGGCGGTGCCCAGCGTGGCGAACTGGTCGGCCGACAGGGTCTTCAGCACCGCGGTGCTGATGGCGCCGATGTCGGCAGTGTCAATCGCGGCCAGCTGGGTGCTGCTCAGCGCGCCGAGCTGGGCCGAGGTCAGCGTGCCGACCTGGGTGGAGCTGAGTGCGGCAATGTTGGCGGTGTTCAGGCCGGAGACCTGGTCAGCGCTCAAGGCGGCAACCTGGGCGGTGCTCAAGGCGGCGATCTGGCCGGTCTTCAGCGCACCGACCTGGTCGGCCGACAGGCCCTTCAGCGCGGTGACGCTGATGGCGGCCATGTCGGCGGTTTCGATGGCGCCAATGGCGGCGCTGCTCATCGCGGCGAGCTGGTTGCTGGCGAGCTGGGCCAGCTGGGCCGAGCTCATGGCCACCACCTGCGCGGTGGTCAGTGCGCCCAGCGCGTCGGCGCCCAGGGTCTTGACGGCGGCGGTGCTCAGCGCAGCGACGTCGGCGGTTTCGAGCTTGGCGACCTGGTCGGCCGACAGCGCAGCCACCTGGGCGCTGCTCATGGCGGCGAACTGGGCGGTGCCCAGTGCGTTCAGGTGGTCGGTGGAGAGGCTTTGCAGCTGGGTGGTGCTCAGCGCCGCCGTCTGGGCGGTGCTCAGCGCGGCGTACTGCGCGGTGGTCATGGCGCCGAGCTGGTCGGCGTTCAAGGCCTTGACGGCGGCCGTGCCCAGCGCGACGACGTCAGCGGTTTCGATGGCGGCGACTTGCGCATTGCTCATCGCGGCGACTTGCGCGCTGCTCAGCGCGCCGATCTGGGTCGAGCTCAGGGCAGCAACGTTGGCGGTGCTCAGCGAGCTCAGCTGGTCGGAACCAATGGCGGCCAGCTGGGCGGTGCCCAGTGCGGCGGCCTGGACGCTGGTCAGGCCACCGACCTGGTCAGCGCTGAGGCCCTTGATGGCGGCGGTGCCGATGGCGCGGATCTTGTCGGCGCTCAGCTGCTGCAGGTCCACCACGTCCATCGCGGCGATCTGGGTGCTGCTCAGCGAGGCGACTTGCGCGCTGGTCAGCGCGGCAGCCTGGGTGCTAGTCAGCGCGGTGACGGCGTCGGCCGTCATGCCCTTGATCGCGGCGGTGCTCAGCGCGGCCACGTCCACGCTTTCCAGCGCGGCCACCTGGGTGGCGGTCATCGAGGCGACCTGCAGGCTGGTCATGGCGGCGAACTGGCCGGTGCTCAGCGAGTCGAGCTGGTTCGTGGCCAGGCCGGCGATCTGCGAGCTGGTCAGCACGGCCACCTGGCCGGTGGACATGGCGACGAACTGGTCGGTCGTCAGGGCGGCGAGCTGCGCGTCCGTCAGCGCCTTGATGGCGGCGGTCTTCAGCATCGAGAAATCTGCCGTGCCGAAGGCGGCGAGCTGGCTGCCGCTCATGGCGGCAATGCCGCTGCTGGAGATGGCGGCGGCCTGCGCGGTGCCCAGGGCCTGGATCTGCGCATTGCTGAACGCGGCCCAGTCTTCGGTGGTCAGCGCGGCGACGGCAGCGGTCGAGAGAGCTGCGATCTGATCAGTGGTCAGGGTCGGAACAGTGGTGGCCATGACAGATGTCCTTTAACTTGTGATCTCAAATGGAACGAGCCGGCGTCGCGGCGCGACTGCTACCCAGAAACTTCAAACGGTGCGCAAGGGGCTGAACCGAGGCTCCTCGCCTTGCGCCGAGATCAGGGCAGCAGCCGGTCGCAGGGCAGCGACGTCGGTGGAATTCCGATCTCTCAGTCGGTTTTCGTCCCGTGGACGAACGACTTAAGCCGCCGGAGGCAGCAAACAGGGCCCGAAAACCCCCTCTTCTTGCCGAAGATTTGGCAAACCGGGGCTTCCTGGGCGTTGGCCGTTCACGGACCCGCAAAAATCCGCGGGTTAACCCGCAGGCCGACGCGGAGGGGTGGTCAAGCGCGTACATCGTTGAACAGCTCATCGCATTCCACCGGGGGCGCCAGCTCCGGAGTGGCCGCAGCGGCCGGTGAAGAAGAGGCCACCGAAGCCGCAGGCGCTGCGGCGGTGGAAGACGACGAGCCGGCGGCAGCCAGCTCCGGATAGAAACTCGACAGGAAGCAGCCCATCACGTGCGAGACACCGCGCTCGGTGACCTCGCGCAGGTCCGACGCCAGGTACTGGCCGAACGACGCCGCGTGGCTGATGATTTCGAAGGACGGGAAGTAGGCGACCTGCGCATGGCGCATCTCGACCTCGCCCACCGCGGCGCGCAGCACCGACTTGGAATACGAGGACGCCACCAGCACGTTGCGCTCGCTGCGGGTGGCGACCAGCGGCACCGGTGAAACCGTGAAGATGATCTTCAGCGCCGGGTTCACCTCGGTGAGCGCGGCAACCAGGGCTTCCAGGTCGGCCACGACTTCGGCGCAGGTCAGGTTGCGAAAGACGTGCTTTTCAGGATCGAACTCGCCCTTGACCGTGCCCGGGCAGGCTGGGTAGGTGTGGCCGGTCTCGGTGTTGAGCCAGCATTCGGTCAGGCCCAGCGTGAAGATGAACACGTCGGCCGTCTCGAACATGTGCTTCACGCGGCCCAGGTGGTAGGCCCGGTCTGCCCTGGCTTCTTCCAGGCTGGCAAAACCGGCCTTCACGACGCTGGGACGCACCAGGTCGTACCAGCGGCCTTCCTGCTCGAAGAAGTCTTCGATCATGGGGCGCTGGCCAAAGGCCTGCTGGAACAGCTCCAGGCACTGGCGCGTGGTGTAGATGTTCCCGTAGCGGGCCGAGAACTGCTGATAGCTCTCCACCTCGCCGCCGAACTGGTGCATCAGCGGGTGGGCCGGCTCGGCGATGTACGGCGCCATGCCCACTTTCTTCATGTAGCGGGCGATGTGCTGCGCGAAGCAGCTGCCGGCGGTGGCGACCTTGTCGCTGCGCAGCAGCTGGAACTTCGGCGTGTCGTTGAGCGGCAGGTCGCGCCAGGCCACGTCGGACACGAACTTCTTCCAGAAGGCCCGCGGGGGGAGATTCGAATAGGGATGCATGTCGATCTCTCCGTTCAGGCGGCTTGCGCCAGCAACTCGGCCGGCACGCGGCGCTGGCCGGTCTTCTCGGCGATCTCGGCCATCTGGCGCAGCACCAGCGCGCCGTAGCGCTTGTTGCCATGCACCGAATCGCCAGCGAACTCAGCGGCCAGATAGCCCTGCGGGTCCATGGCTTCTGCGGGCGGCAGCAGGCTGTTGATGCCGCAGGCGCGCGCCGATTCACGGATCTGCCGGGCGTAGACCAGGTAATACTTGAGCCGCACCGACAGCGGGCTCATGTCCACCGCTTCCGGGTCCACCACGCCGGGGCCCGGGTCCCAGCGCTCGCCGGGAATGGTGGGCGGGCACACCACGTTGAAGACCGGCATCGAAGGCTGCATCGCGCGGATGGCCAGCAGGATGGCCTGGGCCTTGGCGATCTGCGCCGCGACCTGCCGTTCGATGACGTACAGCGGCACGATCTGCCGGCCCGGCAGCGGCGCCAGGTCGGGCCGCTCGGGCAGCCAGAAGTCCAGCGGCTGCGGCTGCTCGCGCAGCGCCAGGTGGATGTGCTCCTCGCCGTGGATGAAGGTGAACAGCACGTTGCCACCCTGCCCGCCTTCCCCGTTCATGCCAGCCAGCATCTTCTGGAAGCCAGGCGCCATGCTGATCACGCTGGGCGAGCTTTGCAGCGCCAGCGTCGGGCCCCAGTGCGGGGCGATCTGGCGGATGTAGAGGTTGGCCACCTGCACCGGCACGGCGATCTGCGCCGGGTCGGTATGCCAGTCGACAAACTGCGGCGCCTGGTCGTTGGAAATGCGGCCCAGCTGCGCCTTGAGCCCGTCTGCGCTGCAGGCGTCAAGCACCGGCAGGATGTGGCTCATGCCCATGATGTAGATCATTGGGTTGTCTCCCTCTTCTGGAATGCCTGTGGCGGCGGGTGTTCAGTCAGGTCAGCTGGATCAGCGGCACTTCGAAAGTGCGCAGCCCGCGGGCGTGCAGCCAGAAACCCAGGAAGCGTTCGGCGAGGAAGCCTGGGTAGCGGTTGTTGTAGGTGTCGTAAGGCGCGCCGATGCGCGCGTACACCGCGTCGATCAGCGGAAAGAGTTCTTCGCAGTACGCGTTGAACTGCTCGCGGCGGATGACGACCATGTTGCAGTTCGACATCGTGCTGTTCAGCTTGAACAGCGGGATGAACCTGCGGTATTCGGGATGCTGGTCGTGCAGCTCTTCCAGGAAGGCTTCCCAGGTTTCTGCCGGGTGATGCGCCAGGTAATGCGCCTCGATCGAGCGGTTCGAGCCGGCGCGCTTGGGCACGATGGCGTCGGCCACGTCCAGGATCTCGTCGAGCTTGCTGCGCTGGCCGTCGGCAGTCAGGTAGTTCAGGAAGAACTGGTCGCCGGGCACGCCCACGGTGGTCTGGTACTGCCAGGTCGCGTCGAACACATAGTTCAGGTAGCGCCGGTAGTGATAGAAGCCGACCACGTCGGCCGTGGCGTTCTTCCAGGCCCAGTACTGGGCCGTCAGCTCGCAGTAGAACGAGTTCAACGACGAGATGTTGTCGTCCCCTTCCCCGTCACTCTTGAAGCCCTCGGCCAGGTAGCCGTTGACCCCCACAGGCTGGATCCACGGGCAATCGGCATTGCGCACGTAGTCCTTGTGAAAGGTCTGGTAGATCGTCAGTTGCTGCGGGTCACTCATCTCGGTTCCTTGACGCTGCGCCAGCCTCGGAACCGGTCGGGTCAAGCCTCGACACGAGCACCAATCTGGACACAGCGACCTTACCGAGCGAGAGGTGTCTGCATTCCGGGGAGTAGAGGGGGGTTTTGGGGGCTAATGGCAAGCGGACGCCAACAGCTCCGCGGCACGACTCGATCACGTCCGGACTTATCCAAGCCGCCGACGCATGGACTGTTGGGACTTCCGTGCATACTTCCGCTGCACCACACTCGCACAAACCGACAATGCCAACACACTTGCCGTACAAATTTCTCGCGTGGATATTTGCAGCGATGGCTCTCGTGGGATGCGCCACGCCGCCTCAGCCGAATGTCGCCACTTCCCGCCCTGTCATCTCAATGCGGCCAGATCAGACAAAGGCCGTCCTTGTCGGGGATAGCGCCGGAGGCATGTTGAACGGCGGGATATTCGCTGTATCAATCAATGACAAACCAGTCCAAAATTCCCCAGCCACGGCCACCGAACCCATCTCGCTGGAAATTGGAAAAACAAAACTCATTACCGTACTCCGAGCAGGAATATTCGTA
>Ga0307514_10003122_pt1 | contig 16289 bp, 10 predicted proteins | sample 16_EM_MG_FD_203088 | JGI IMG/M metagenome (GOLD analysis project Ga0307514, IMG submission 203088) | Populus trichocarpa ectomycorrhiza microbial communities from riparian zone in the Pacific Northwest, United States - 16_EM | ecosystem: Host-associated > Plants > Roots > Unclassified | place...
TTCTATATTTAGTAAATCAAAATACTCCTGCAACCAGGTTAGAGTGGTCTCACTATAGTATGAGAGACAGGCTTGATTTCCAAATGGGTTGGCTTCCTAACCAGCAATCTCGGTGATTGCCGGCGAGTTCACTTTATATAACCCTTAGGTCAGCCTCTATCTAGTAAGCAAGGTCACCGTGTGAGGTAGCTATAGGATAAGATGAGCCCTGCCGAATAATGGAGATCATGGGGCTAGGCCTGTCCTAGGATTAACGAATGCTTGTATAATTCACATCTTCAAAGGAGTATTCCGCAAATACATACTTTGGATTATCTATGTTCCCAAGCAAACAGCATTCCAAGATGCATATTGTTACGGGCGAGCCGTAGACCCCGCATATATCCCTACTATGACCTCCAACCAGCGCGGTAAGAGAGGCATATTACGGTGGATATACTTATTAGGTGATATCCCGCGAAAGACGTACACTGGCGAATATACGGATATATCGCGAAAGAGGTAGGTTGGGTGATATATCGGAGAAGGGGATATATGGATGGGAGAATATACGAAGTCACAGACTCGGGCGTAAGGTGTGCTCGATAAGAGCAAAGCTATATAAGACTTAGAACACCGCTTGGGGCTTAATTCTTCTAACTATGGAACTTCGTGAGGTTTAAATAAATCCCCAACTCATTCCTCTAGACATATCGATTGTTAGCCTATCCACCCAATCCATCAACAGATACAAATGAAAGATAAACATGCATGGGGCCAATCCCCGAGGATCACACACTTCCCTATGCCCAACCCGTGACTAGGGTGGATGTCCCTTACCTAAGCCGTAACACATATGCCAACTGCCCAGCCCCTCTTGGGCGACTCAAGGTTGAAGTATTATGCCTACATAGCCTGAGAATCGGTCAATTATACTACTCTCACGTGTCTGGATCACGAGATGGGTAGTTGGTCGATTTCTAGTATGGATAATTGGGGTAAATCGGGAGATAAAAGTGCTGGGAAATCGTTGGCGAAAAGAATGAGAACACTAGATACATACATACCCGCCACTCTTGGCATTGGCCGCGATTTAATCGGAAGAAACCACAGCAATAAGTCGCGAATTCTACGATAGCTATTATAACTATTTACTCTTCTTCACCAGAATTCCTCCATTCATAACCTCGTAATCTTAAGTTGGGAAAAATGCATGTTGTCGGTACTTATTGTAAGATTCGAGGTTATGAACGGAGGAATTTTGACGAAGAGAATTTTTTCATTTCAATCGCATCTATCCAGTATCCAGGCATCTGTGATACCTGTTTATTAATAAAAAAACTTTCAGATCCGATTTGGCCCAATAGTAAGTGCATGTGAGGTTAATGAGATACTTAACAGAAAAAAAATTGCAAGCCTGTCACAAGGGCGGTCGATATTTTACTGCTGCATAAGAACAGTTTCCAAACAAGGACGGAAACAAAAGGTCAATTCTGCAAGACGGTTGTTTTTTTTGTTTTTTTTGGAGTCTATACGTGTTTTCCGTTCCCAAGGTTTGGGTTTTCGCAAGGAACAACACGATCTGTGCGCCTACAGCGCCTGCCTACCTACCTACACAGTTGGGCCACAACTGCGCCGCTAGGCAGATGTGGTATGGCGGCCACCTGCACTAATCTACTGTATCTATCTGGGACATGTTAGTTTCCGAAGCTCAAATATCATGACCAGTGGTTTGATTCGTGAACTGTGACTGCAAGAGTACAACCTAAGTTTAAGGGATAGAGAGCACATACATTTATTAGGCCAAGTATTGGTAATAATTCCCAGCTATTCATATGAATTACATACTTGGAGTAGGTATGTTATATATTAAGCAATGTACATACATAACTACGGTCCCTGCGTATGCTTAATCATGGGCCAAGATATGATAGCACAATATATTAAATTTACCCTGAAGCGCAACCAAGCAGGCTGTGTATAAGAGGACTATACTCCGTACCTATGAGAGTGAATAGAGCCTACGTAGCAGCTATAGAAGGTCATAATTGGGAGCCAGAAGGTGCCGAACACCTACAAAATTATAGAAATATGTATATAGTGTCCATGGGAGAAGGACGCAACTAGAGCCTAAAGGAAAGCCAATAAGAGAGCAAGGGGAGCTAATAGAGTGTATACATTCGGAGAGCGCAAAGCCTGACTAACAATACCAGCGGTTGTAGGAGCGTCTAAAGGAAAGCACAATAAGTGTGTGTAAAAAGGGTAGCAGCAGTGGAACGACTACCTGGGAGACCCCCAGTTGGTACGTAAAACTTTATCGGGGCCTCTGACTGATGGTTACTAGAAATATGGCTTGTATGGTTGTTAACTCTTGTCTGGTTGCAACACAGGTTCCGGTTGCAATTATTTTTGGGGTGTGTTAAATGCCTTATCCTGAACTCTCCTGGGTTCATACTAGCCTAACATGGATACAGATGCGTATACTAGTAGTGATATGAACTCATGGGCATGGTATTCCGCATAGCGAGGGGGATCTAGGGGGGGGGAGCCGGTTATCGGGGAGGTTTTACTGGGAGAAGAGGATATTGGGTGCGAGGTTCATTCTGGTAGGATATAATGGTAACCATGTTGTAGAGCGTAGCTGATTTCATAGTTGTATATTACAGGTTTCTATCCAGTGGACTGCAGGGGTGGCCGTCTTGGCTGGATACCATCCTTCACAACATTCTCACGTGCCTGGAATCACGGGAACCCCGAGTGGGCAAAGTGTCTCAGAGGGGGTAAAATTCGCTAGCGTAGTGAGTATGTATCAACCGCCTCATAGGCTAAGGCTTCCTTCGGGGGAAAAGTGTATAGACTCAAAAAAAAAAATATCCTGTCTCCCGAGGGTCTATGTTGTCATCTCGGGCCATGTTCACGTGAAGTTAAACAGCAAAGATTCAGGTAGCAAAGTTAAGAGAGGAACATATGAAGAATGTAATTGATGTAAGGGATATAAATGTATGACAGCGAAGGTACATATTTATAGTAGGGGTAGTCAATAACTGGGATTTTCTGTGTCACAAATCAACAGCTTGGCAAGAGCATTCATTGGCCAAATGCATGGTGGTACTACAGAGCCTCAGAGTTTGAGTCTGTAGGTGCGACAGCTGCTTTCAGAGCTCCAGGAAAAGCAGTATGCTTCATGGACACCCATATAAATCGCCCTTCCCATGCTTGCAAATTGAAGCCATAGTTCTTTTTGCGTGAAAAATATGCCTCTGGATCGATTGTAGGTTCGTTTCGAAGAACTATATTTGTTCCATCTAGGAACCCAATACATCGAGAAAACACCCTATGCCCACTCTGGACTGGATGCTCAACTGAATGCGGCCATCGAATATAGGTAGGTACTAGTCTAGCTAGTAGGTTGATTGTTCGCCATGTATATGCTAATACTGCACCTTTGCCGATATTGAGTGCAAGTTGAGTCCTTTCTCCAGGACTTCCACGCCTCCCCCAAGAACATAGAGGGCTACCGCAATTTGTTGATATATGGGTCTTGAAGGTCGTCCTGCCTTGCTCTGCACCCAATAATCTTTTCCACCAACACCAGCCAGTATTTCAACAACTTGCCAGAATGATGCTCGATGCATGGGAAATAGGTTGAGGAATGTAGTATCAGAGTATTTTTGAATATTAGATCTCGAGGATATTAGCATCATGCTTCTCTACACTATTGCGCGGTAGTAGTTATCGGTTGGAAATTATAGCCTCTCGTACATCAAGGAGGTCCTCAAGATCCTCTTCATATGCCTCCTCTTGTTCGGATGAGGATGCCAATGCATAGGCATAAGCAATAGCCTCAACTTCAGGATCAATATCTTGTAGAACTTGAGCTCTTCCTATTCGAGGCATCGTGACAGTTGATGTAAATGTGGAGCCTACAGGAAATTCATTTTGGGTAGGCAATATGTTTCACTTGTTTTGGCTACTTAGTGTGTGGCTTGCGCTAAAACTTATTAGTAATGTCAGCCTCATGGTAATCGCCCTATCATAGCAACACTGTGTCGCCGCTCCGAATCGCAACGCAACAACTCTGGAGAGGAATACTACGAAGGAGGAGATAGAGCTACATACAAGAGGTCAGTTAACTATGGCTTGCAGAATCTGGCATTGATATTGACTATTACTTTCAGTACCAACCACATCACTATCTAAAAATGAACTCAGTTGGGGATTTCTTAGGGGTCGCCAAGCTTGCATGGACTGTGTACAGTGGGTACAAAGATGCACCTGGTGATTTCAAAAACCTTTCCGACGAAATCAAATCACTGCACAACATCGTCAACAGCGACATCCTTACAGCCAAAAACCTGAACTTGGAGGAGCAAGAGAGGCTACGAGAAATATTACAAGGATGCTCAAATGTGCTGAAGGATTTGGACAACCTGCTTACCAAGTATAAGCGTTTGGAATCACCGCAGGGGTCGAGCTTGCGAGCCCTAGACCGAGCGAGATGGGGTCAGGAGGACATAGTGGAGCTGAGAGCAAGGCTAACTTCTAATACCACCCTCCTAAACACATTTGTCGCAAGGTATTTACAACTTCCAATATTACTTTTAGTCATGGATGGTTTTCCAATTACCCTTACCATTAACTTATACACCCGTTGCGAATATATTACCAATTTACTAATCCAGTTCTACAGTTGTTCCCATGAGCAAATCATGAACTCACAGGCCGAGATGCAGCGAGCAGTGGGAGAAATTCAAACGATGCTTAGGAGAGGGCTTCGCCGCAAGAATTCAACTTCCTCATTACACTCTATTGCCTCTTTCGCGGCCAGCATAAACAGCAAAGAGACCTGGAAGAAACTTTTCAGAGACCTCCACAAAGCCGGGGTGACAGCAGGCATGATCCACGAGAGGAAGGATCAGATTGTTGATCTTTTCCAAGGCTCGAGTCCGCCTGTGGTTGTGGAAAAGATCGCTGAACTCGAAGCTCCAAGCACCTCGATCCCAACTGGTGTCAACGGTAGCGATGACCCACCTCACGAAGCGATGGCAGGAAAGAAAAAGCGAAACATATCTCTCAAAATCAACTGGGCGCCACTCAATGCACTCACTGGACCCCTGTTGATTGAGGCAGTCAAATCAGGGGATACTAATGCAGTTAGGTTTCGCATAGCTGTGGTTGGGAATCTAGAGTATAAGGATACCAATGAGTGTACTGCACTATACTGGGCTGCAGCGAGGGGCCAAAGGGAGATCGTACAGCTGCTATTAGAAAAGGGTGCAAAAACAGAGACCACTACAAACACTGGGGAAACCGCCCTCTACATTTCAGCAGAGAATGGACATCTAGAGGTCGTGAAGCTGCTATTGGATAAAGGTGCAAATACAGAAGCCGCTCGAAACACTGGGGCAACCGCGCTCTACGCTTCAGCATATAATGGACATTTAGAGGTTGTGAAGTTGTTATTGGGCAAAGGTGCAAATACAAAGGCCACTGGATACACTGCGCTCTTCATTTCAGCACAGAATGGACATCCAGAGATTGTGAAGCTGTTTTTGGATAAGGGTGCAAATACAGAGACCGCTCTCGACACTGGGGCAACCGCGCTCCACATTTCAGCACGGAATGGACATCTGGAGGTTGTGAAGCTGCTATTGGACAGGGGTGCAAATACAGAGGCCGCTCTGTTCATTGGGGCAACCGCGCTCTACATTTCAGCACAGAATGGACATCTAGAGGTTGTGAAGCTGCTATTGGACAAGGGTGCAAATAGAGAGGCTGCTCTGGACTATGGGGCAACTGCGCTCCACATTTCAGCACGGAATGGACATCTGCAGGTTGTGAAGCTGCTATTGGAGAAGGGCGCGGTGCTGGAGGCAAGGACCAATAGGGGCGAAACAGCGGTCGATGTAGCAACGAAGAATGGGCATCAGGCGGTAGCTGAACTCCTTCACTCATCTCTCAAGTCGCTGAAATGAGGATATGAAAGGTTTGGCTAGCGGAAGCCTATTAGATGGTCTGTACTTCATGGCTAAGCGGGCGTACCTAACCATGATGCATGCAGTCATAGAAAGAGATATTATGACTTAGAATTTCTGTTCCACTACTAGTTGCCATAGCTTAATTGATTTTGTTGTGTTGTTACACCCATAGATATATCTATTTCATCTGTAGCTACGCATACGAGATACAGGTTATACAAGCATTCTCAGCGCACTTGAGCATAACGGGTCTCCAATGAGTGCCGGTCATAACACTGGCAATCTAGCAGCGGCCCACAGGACACCATCGTTATTCGCGTTGATAGCTATTGGGCATTCTATATACTGCAGTCAGGAGCTAAGCAATTCAGAGGACGTGTTCTGTTCACTCGACGAATGGTTATATACCCACGCGGAAAAAAAGGGAACTCTAGAGTAAGTAATATACTAAAATCCCACTCCATCTACCTCCTAATCCGAGAGCTCTCCATCGTGTCTTGCAAAATTCTCGCTCCACAGAGTCGACTTACCTCGGAGTTTCACCTGAAAATGCACTCAATTATTCCACGTATGCAGACAAGCTTACTTCTGGAGCGTTTTGCGGAAAGTATTCTCCTCCTGCTTTCCACCGCCGTATACATCTTGTCGGTACCAGAGGTTATAAACGCAGAAATTTTGAGGAAGAGATTTTTTTTATTTTAATCACATCTATCTGGTATCCAGGTGTCTGTGATACATAAAAGACTTTCAGATCCGATTTGGCCCAATAGAGTAAGTGCATGTGAGGGTAATGAGATAGCTTAGGGAAAAAAAGTTGCAAGCCTGCCACAGGGGGGTGCAACCACAACCTGCATTGCAACTAGGCAAGAGTTAACAGCCACACAAGTAGTTAACCATCAACCAGGAACCACTCGAACGTTTCACCCTTTTTATACAGTCTTGCTTCGCTTTAGGCGCTCCTGCAACCGCTGGTGTTATTATTTCTAGTCACGTCCTTCCTATAGGCTCTCCCATGGGCACTATATATCGCTGTAATTTGGTAGGCATGTTCAACCGGCTCCAGCTTCCGATTATGACCTCCTATAGCTGCTAGGTAGGCTCTGTTCTGTTCAGCAATATTCCAGCTCTGTTGCAATAGGCTTCTTCTCATGGTCACTTTCTGAGACAATTAATTATTTTGAGTTCCAATTAATGTGAGGCATAGCCATAGAACGTTTGTAATAGTAAGGCATAATTAGAGACCTACTATGTGTTATGAACTGTAGACTTTGATGATAGCTTCCGAAGATCAAAATCATGACCAGTGGTTTGATTCGTGAACTGTGACTGCAAGAGTACAACATAAGTTTAAAGGATAGAGAGCACATACATTTATTAGGCCAAGTATTGGTAATAATAATCCCAGCTATTCGTATGAATTACATACTTGGAGTATGTTTTATACTACCGTAGAAATTGCTGTATAACCTGGTAAGGAAGTATTAGCGAATAAGATGCTGGTGGAGATTTCGGGGTTACAACCCGAACAATACACTGTGTATAAGACTGTATAGCGATGGCAACCTCGACTGTGGAGTTCAGCTATGGTGAGTTCAGAATTAATGATAAGTATGGGATAATGCAGTATATTATATTGACTATATGTTTGAATAGTCTGCCCAGAAGTATTCAGCATTAGAGCGTCGGATATTGATGACTCAATGGGTTGGTGAAGCATGGGAGTCGATTCAAGGAGTTGCAACCTACTATTCAACGTTCCTTTCGCAAGTGCGGAATTATCGTTGCCATTGATGGATCTGAAGATGATCAAATCAATATTCGTGGCTTGAACAACTATCAAGTTCCCAGGAACGTCGGCCCTCTCAAGCCGGAAGACCACCCTAATTCTGATGTTGAACACTCCAACTCTGACTCCAATGGCTCCGACCCCTCTGAGGCCTCTGATTCTGATTCCGATTCCGTGGTCAGGGTAATCATAGATTAGCCTATAGCCCTGTAAATAAGACTGTATCTCTTAATAAGACTGTATTTTTTTCGTACTAAAACGCCCCGACCGTGTTTAAGACTGCAGTCTTACTCGCCAATTTCTACAGTATATTTGGCAATGTACATAACTATAGTCCCTGCATATACTTAATCATGCGCTAAGATATGATAGCACAATATATTAAATTTACCCTGAAGCACAACCAAGCAGAGAGCAAGTCTACCGACTATACCTATGAGAGTGAATTGAGCCTACGTAGCAGCTATAGAAGGTCATAATTGGGAGCGCCAGAGGGTGTCGAACACACCTACGAAATTATAGAAATACCTATATAGTGCTCATGGGAGAAGGAAGCAACTAGAGCCTAAAGGAAAGCCAATGAGAGCTAATAGAATGCATACATTCGGAGAGCACAAAGCCTGACTAGCAATACCAGCGGTTGTAGGAGCGTCTAAAGACAAGTACAATAAGTGCGTGTAAAACGTGGGGCAGCAGTGTTGGTCATGCATGCGGCACCACTCAAGTACAAGCCAGGCACCATGCAGAGGTGGATCGAAGAGGACAACAAGGGGGTAAAGATATTGGGGATAAGATGATTGTTGAAGGAAGGCCGACTGGGGCAGGTGGCATCCTCCCTCGTCATTTACTTGAAAGATCTGGTAGTGTGCACGAGACTGCGGATGGGTAGGAGGCTATTCCGCACCACAGATTATGATTGGGATCGTTGACTGAGAAGGCTTTATGTTGTCCCACTGGCGAAGTGTGAGTTGATTATGTTATGGTTGGTCGGATTTGTTTTTCAGTCACTGGCGCGAATGTGAGAATTTATACCTGCACTTTTCTGAGCTGGGGATGTTTGATACCTGCATCAGTTCTTGTAGTCTTTTTTCTCTTGGAGGGCGATCCGTCGCCATAGTCTAGATAGACTGAGTGCGATTAATAATTACTTATCTATCACGTAATGGCGCACATCAAGATCAGATTGAGAGCGAGAACCCTTGTCTGGTTGCAACACAGGTTGCAGTTGCAATGATATTGAGCGTTTTGCAAAGGTTACCGTAGGTAGTGCTTCTTCTCTACATGCACGCCATTACCGGTACCGTAGAAATTGGCAATTAACGCCCCCCTTCTCACATACCGCCCCCCCTATATTTAGAGATTTTTTGGTGCCTCAGCGCACGGGTCTCATTGCACTGGTAGCAAAAATCCCTGCATCAGTAACAAAAATCTCTAAATATAGGGGGGGCGGTAAGTGAGAAGGGGGGCGTTAATTGCCAATTTCTACGGTACCTAAACCACCAAATCAAAGAATCCACCGATGAGGACTCCAAATCCGCCATCACTTACCCATGTTCAATATATTGAAACGCAAGTCGTCAACTTGACCACCCAGATGGGTTACCCAACGGAGGCGCCTTGGAAGGCTGCACAGATTGCTGGAGCATGAAGTAGCCCCGCTTTAGTTCAACCAAGTGACCCAATAAAACCCCCAGGCCCTCTGTGAGAAGTGGCTCCATATCCCATACCACTTCTCACAATTCCACCTCGTGGCAGACTTGATATGGGACAGAAGCAGATCATTGTCTCTTCCTGCTTCTTTGCATAGCGTGTTGTGCGAGTCCGAAATACCATTTGAACCCAAAGCTGGCAATTGGCCTGTATCATCTATCCAAAGGGGCCGGATCGAAATTTCCGGTCAGGTAGTCCAAATCGAAATTTCTGGCAGCCCAAACTGACATGTAATATGCAGGTGTCCCTTGTCGGGGCCGCACTATTATGATCCAGTCCAGTGCCCATCGATCAAAAGCTGAACATCTGTCTTTTCACATCAGCCAATCCCTCCCCCGTGTCCATCCGATACCCCATCATACGTGGCTTTCAGCCATACTAGATTCCCCTGTCACTTCACCCTGCCCGCGTCAAGCCTTGAACCAAGCAGTCTCTTGCGCATAAACTATCCGGCAAGTTCTGTAATTTCCTTTTCATGCAGGTGGTTTGGGGTGAGGGTAGAACAGGTAACTACTTACACAACCCCTTGTAGAGGTGTAACTACCTAGTGGGTCCAAATCCCCCCCCCCCCAAGGGTGGCTGCCAATTTGGAAACTCGGGGTCTGGGTGGCCTGGCCCAACCACCAAGGGGTTGGGTTATTGTATAGACATCAGACTGCCACAACGGTCAAGCGCAGTTGGCGCACACAGCCAAGGATGGGGCAGTTGGCCCAAATACATGTCAGTGCAGTAGGCGATATACAGGCCGGGGGTCGACCACTCCCAATGAATCATAGCCTAAGGCTGACTGGGTACATAAACTGGGAAGAAAAAACTCGCTAGTTTTCCCGACAGGGAGCAGAATATGAAGAGGCCTATGAGCGTTTATTATTCGATGAATCACCCCTTCGCGAGTATAAGTAGACCAGAGACTTCGAACCAACACAATGTCCAGGTCGCCCATTGGTCTATTTTCGGGATGGCGTGAGATTTAAAAAAAAAAAGCAATTCTAAACAGAACGAAAATCCGGGACTCTCCAGATGTATGAGAGCTTGGCTCGGGTTTCTATCTCCATATTTACTGCAGTAGGACACTGGATTTTATAAACGACACATGTAGTCAATTTAAACTTTGTGCGTGGTGTAATTTATTTAAGCTTAACTGGCTAAGTTAATCTCACATTGACAATGGGCCGATCCGAGAGCCAAGACGTTCGGCCGGGACCGTTTCGGCCTATTCTCGTGCCCAGACGGATTTATTTGTGTGGGTGCTTAAATCGTATCGGCCCGTGTTTACTGCACTATTAAATTCTCTTAAATAAATAAATAAATTGGAAGATACTCAACTGACTCTGAGTCGTGAAAGCCCAATTGGCACAAGGCGGTCGCTATGGACACTTTCACTATGACACCACAAAGTGAGGATGATTCGTCAAAGAGAAATGGGGCCATTGATTGGACATTTCTCCCGTAGAAGGTGTGAATCTCAAGGTGTTCAGTGATAATACCATCTGGGGTGTGGAGGCTTTTAGATGGTAGTGGTCACAATGTGACAAGAAGGCAGTTTCGGTAATCGTTCTGATAGGATGGTATTAATATTGAAAAACAGCGGAAAGCTATTGCTTCGTTGGCACCATACATATGCATCTGTGAGAAACACAAACCCCTAAAATCAAGAAAATATCACAGAAAATTATATCATTATCCAAAGCCTAAGCTATCCCCAGTACCTCTTGAGCGTAATTCCATGACAAAAGATCCCCACAAGTATTCCCACACCTCCCCTTCCAATTTCCATAACACATTGGCCCCCAACCACGTCATTTCGCCTTTCGTCAATGAGAAAGCGATAGAGAAAATGCTCCTGAGATTCGTATAAATACTGAAATGCTACCACACATAGATATTCATGTGAAAAACTTGCAATTAGAAACCTGGCTAACTATACCAAACCCGAGTCACCATTGGTCCAGTTGAAGTTGTAGAAATCGAATTCAACTAGTAGTCAGTGGCTTTGCCCCACTTCATTAGAGTTCACAGCTGGTTAACCAAGGCACTGAGCTCGCTCTCAAAACTTATTTGAATCCCGCACAGACTTCCGTAGATGAAGGTACCTTTGCTTAAGTTCCACAACGTCCTCTAATAACACCTTAAACCTCTGCCGAGAGACTTGCTGCAGAGGACTTTTCTTTGTATCTCTGGAAAGCTGTGAGATAACGAGTTCAACGGATACAATCTGCTCCAGGAGAGAACCCCAAGGACATTCTAGGGAACGCGATCCGCAGCTTTGTTGCCGTGCATACTCGGTTCCTTCCTCCTTGGATGCGCTAGGCACTAGCCCCTCACTCGGATTGCTCCATTGCGTCAGATGCGCGCCACCACTGACGGAATGGAAATCGGGAGAAAGAAACCCGAAAGTAGTCAGGGACTCCCAGGGGTATCGATCTGAGCAGTCAGGAGTGCAGCTCGGCAATACTTCCGTCTCATTGAGTGGATGGTTTAGCATCACGTTCGGAGCATAGGTTGGTACAGGTGCCAGCACCGCACTAGTGCTACTGAACCCTCCACTAGCTGCAGACATCGGCACTGCCACCTCCGCAGGTGATGTACATTGCCATCTCAGCCCGGCCAGAGCTCGTGGCGCTTCCGAGCTTGGGTTGTTGTCGGAAATACATGACACCTGTTGACCACTCTCGGGGGTTGGTTTTCGCGCCAGGCGTTTTAACCTTGGCATGCTGTCTTCATGTTGATCCGATGCCATCCGCTGAATATCCGGGACTTCGGTAGCCCTTCTCTTGCGTGGGGTCGGCCGTTTGACTGACTCGTCAAGTTGTGCAAGGTTCCCGGGGAAAATTGTGGTGATACTCGATTGCGGCGGAGCATCTGTGTCCCGCATTGATGTGGACTCGTACACTGAACGGCCAGGCGTGGCAAGAATAGAGTGGTTGCCTATATACCAGTGCGTAATAGAAGGCAGGGAAGTAGCAGAAAAATGATGTCCGTTCTAGTTGAGAAGGTAAAGACTTAGCATTAGAGTGTTTGGTGTAATTAACACAGTGGTTGCAAAGTCGGTAGAGGGGGCTCGGGTGCAAAAAATCGAATGTTTAAGCGTGGCAGCTCCTGAAACGGAATGGATCCGACGATGTATACTGGTAGCCTCGGAACCAAGTACAGTTCGCCAAAAACCCTTTAGTATAGGCGGCAGCCAGCCGATGGGGAGGAATAAATGGTGTGTGACAGGAAGGAGATGGCCAGAAGTGCGATACGACAACTGAGGCGAGGGCTTGACCTGGATATCGATGCTTGCTAAAAGGTAGCTGGTATCGTGAAGGGATGCTGTAAGTAGTAACAGGCAGTGGAATGTGACTACAGACTGGAATCGAACCGGCCCAGGGGTCTTGGGTAGTCTGACTGCACGAGGAAGGTTGGGAATTATTGTGGGGAGAGGATGACTATTTAATGACCCCACTCCTTCATCACTGGCACTGTTGGGATTTGATTCAGCACCATCCGAATGGCGACTCCACTGGTTGTGTAGTCTCGAGCCACTACTGTACTCACTTACCCTAGGCTGCTCTCGCCGCAACCAATCTTGTTTAACCTTGCTGCAAATAGGCTGCAAAAATGTCTGGTGCTAACTATAATTCCGAAAAGCCCTCGCAAATCATGGGGGAAAAAATAGTTCGCAGAAAACAACTGTGTTGTCAAATGGAAGTTAGTCTCGAACCATACTAGAGACGTGCCAACCAGATTACAAATGGGGGCCCGTAACATACCAATAATGACAAGGATCAACTTGCTCTCGTTGTTCCTGTAACTGCAGTCTTGACAGCACGCTGGCAGGGATAAAATGCGCCTGATGGGAAACGACGAATAATAGCATGAGTGGTTGATCCGCAAGCTCCCTGGCAACATCAGCGTTGCCATCTGGTGTATTGAACCCTCTGAGTGCAGGCGTGCATATACAGCCAGCGGAGGCAAGCGTGACCACCCTGCACAGCGGCAGTTAGCTCTCAGCTCCCACTAGCAGTTGTATTCCTTCGCTCCTTAGCTCAACCTTTTCACCCAAGTGAGCAATTCAGTGTCACTGATAATAATCTCCGAATCCTGAATCCTGGAGGGAGATTACACCGAACCGTGTGCAACGTGGTCCGGACTCAACCCCATGCCCACACCCCAACCCAGCAGTACCCCGCCAGCCGCCTTGCCTCCCCCTTCAATCAGAGCCACGCAATGGAAACAACGTTTCGTATAGCTTTCAATCACACAAAACTGACCCAACCAACCTTACCCCTCGCGGTCTTGAGTTGCTGGTCTAGGCTTTGATTTGTTCGACTCCGATCTGATCCCGACTCCGACAATTTCGGCAACGACTTTCCCATCTGTGAAATTACCCAGTCAGGCTTGACTCCCCGTCCCCATTAATTGGAATGCAAGTTGAACGACCACTGACGCCAGTCGGCTCCGACGGTGAGTTTTCAGTCCCGGTTCTTCCACCCACTCCAAATTTCGATTCTGATACCGTCTTTTGAAACTGTGGTTTCCTCGCTCACTAGGCCGTTAAAAGCTTTTCTTCTTGCCAAAAAACCCACACGGGAAAAGGTGACAAGCAAGCAAGGATAAAAAAGGTACCATATCCGAGTTTTGACCGTTAAGCTTGATCAACCAACTGATAGAGAGCATTACACTCGACTGATATGGCGCGTTACGCTCGACTGATATAGAGCATTCGCAGGCCCTGAGACTTTTCCTTCACTCCCATTCTGACTTTTCGAGTGTTATTCCCCCTGCCCGATTTTCTCGATCTGATTTCGAGCCCGATGTTTCGGCGTCAAAGGTGTGGCGTCAAAGATGTAAGGTAGCGGACATACTTCAAATATATCTATAACTTGGGAGGTGTATAACTTGGGAGGTGGCTCTGTATATATATTCTTATTTGCTTTTAGCCACATAGCGCTAAAGTCACAGACATGTCCAATCGGCTCTCAGTTTTTGCGGTACTAGCCAATTACAACCTAAAGCTACCCCTCGAACCACTGCGTATTCACGCTAGCGAATTTCTCAATAATTTAGCCCCCCCGGGTGACCGGGCTCGTTCCGATCATATGTGTCACCCCAGCCCGCCAGCGCATTGTGTGTCCAACGGAGGTTCTTTTTATCGACTTGGCGGTGGTGCAGTTTCCCTTACTGGTGCAAACCCTTGTACAATAATGCTGAGACTTCTTTATTGGTGTCAGTCAGTGTCACCCCATTATTGTACATAGGCTTGCACCAATGCACCAATGCACCATGTTGCATGTTGAGGGTGCATGGTACATCTGCCTACAGCAGGCTCTTGCAGGCGCCCACACTAGCGAATTTCTAGAGAGATAATCCTGAATATCTTTTAATCCCTACCTATCAGACCCAACAGTTCCCCTCAGCATAACTCTTTTAGCGTAGGTAGGTAAGAGGCTGGGAACCGTCTCATAGCCCAAGGCTCCCTTCGAGGAAAAGACGTATGATAGACTCTTAAAAAAAAAAAAAAGAGGCTGGGACCGAGAACAGGGTATCTGATCTCATGCTCAGACCGGTTTATTTTTTGGGTGCACAGGTGACTTTGTGCTGTTCTGACCGATCAGAAAATGTGCTAAAGTACGGATACATGTACCGGTAGTCTCAAATAAGTAGCGTTGTTAGTAAGGTTCAATGTCCTGCTCCAGGCCTTAATATTGTGATCCGGACTTCCATATCCTGCGCTAAGTATGTTCTCGTGCCCAGACCGATTTATTTTTGTGCGGTAGCTTAAATCCGCTAAGTAATGCTCTACTTCGGGCGTCCATATTCTGTGCTGAGCTAAAGTTCAATGTCCTTCTATCCTGCGCTGAGTTTTAATGAAGTCCAATGTCCTGCTCTGGATTTCCATGTCCTGCACTGAGCTAAAGTTCAATACCCTGCTTCGGACTTCCATATCCTGCTGAGTTGAAGCTCAATGTCCTGTTCCGGGATTCCATATCCTACAGTAAGGTAAAGTTCAATGTCCTGCTCCAGGCTTTAATATTCTGCTCCGGACTTCCATATCCTGCGCTGAGCTAAAGTTCAATTTCCTGCTCCAGACGTCAATATCTTGCTTTTAGCTTCAATATCCTCCTGTTCCGAGGTTCAATGTCCTGCTCCAGGCTTTAATATTCTTATAATGGGAGTCCTTTTGCGACGGCTGTATATAGGATACATTGAACTTTAACTCAGCGCAGGATGTAGGAGTCTGGAACAGGACATTGAACTTTAGCTCAGCACAGGATATGGAAGTCTGGAGCAGAACATTAAAGCCTGGGGCAGGACGAACTTACCACAGGGTATGGAAACACGGAGTCTTCAATTCAGCGCAGGATATGGAAGTCCGGAGCAGAACATTAAACTTTATTAACAACGCTACTTACTTGAGACTACTTTAGCGCATTTTCTTATCGAGCAGACTGAACAGAATGGCGCTAATGATCTGAGAAGCATACAAAAAATATATCGGTCTGGGCACGAGATCAGGGTGTACCACCTTACCTATTACAGTATCGCAGCGGCAGGTATTTGTCCTACTATACTCAATATGAGCAAGCAGATTTCACACGGCTATTAAATGTGGATACCAAGAATAGGGGTCATGAACGAGAATAATAGGATATGACCTTGAAAACTCATTTACGCTTCCAAGAGTATAGCACATATCCAGAAACCACCTACCCTTCCAGACCCACTAGCGGGCCAAGACCGGCTAGCGAGCAGCCCTGCAACCCCCCCACAAAACTAGAAACACGTGCGATATGCAACGATGAACCAAATGCTATTATCCTCACTAAATACACAACTACGGAATCAAGTAC